>Ga0224511_10004817_pt1 | contig 10364 bp, 6 predicted proteins | sample SF_May12_sed_USG_2_FD_169988 | JGI IMG/M metagenome (GOLD analysis project Ga0224511, IMG submission 169988) | Sediment microbial communities from San Francisco Bay, California, United States - SF_May12_sed_USGS_8_1 | ecosystem: Environmental > Aquatic > Marine > Sediment | place: USA... | reverse complement strand
GAAGAGGGCTGTGCTGGGCTCCCTAACACTGACGAAATGGTCCAATGGCAGTTCATCACAAAAAGTTTATATGTACACTCAGAGTTCTGATAGGGTGGGGGGTGGGATCAGAATTCTGATAGGGTGGTGGGGTGGGATCAGAGTTCTGTTAGGGTGGTGGGGTGGGATCAGAATTCTGATAGGGTGGTGGGGTGGGGTCAGACTGTGACGCAATGGATGACTAATCAGAAGAGTCATTTTCTTAATTAGAAGTCGATAGTTGCACGTTTCCCGCTAATGAATTTCACGGGGATACTCTTGAACCTTCGGTTGTCACAACAAATTCATCATACATGTACCTGTCGATCTTGCGTTGTAGAAGTGCAATCCCACCCATACTTAGAACTGCTGTCAACCAGGTCAAACATCAGCAACGTTCCTGGAAGGGATTACTCATAATTATAAGGAATGAGGGTAAGATAATGGACATTCATGCAAACATATATGAGCATAACCTCAACTTTCGGCATATAAATCTCATAGTTGCCTTAATCCACAGACTGATGTTCAGGAGATTGAAGTACATGGTCCTATTTCACCATTGTTCTATTGAGTATAGATGTAATTGGAGTAGCCGTAGCTTAGAGGTTAAGAGTGCGTGACTTGGACGCGGAGAGTTGTGGGTTCGAAACACCGGAAACTCAACAATGACTGTGACAGGAAGGCATCCAACCCTAATTTACTGCTGAGCTCCGACAAGGTTTGCCATGCTAACAAGGGAGCAACCTTTGTGACACCACACAGGCAATAATAATGTGCAGTATTAACGGAAGCAATAATTTGGACCTTTATGTACATGTAATTGTAAATGTCATACACTCAGAAAGATTCGGCTCAAGGGTTTCACTAGCAAGACATTGGTTTAACACGGAAGCACGTATGCACAAGTTACCTTTGCTTGGATAGGGTGTCCTGCCGGTGCTGAAAATCATGGATCCAGACTGGTCCTCGCTAAGAGATTTGGTTAATGTCATCTTGATCTTGAATGACTGAGCTCTTCTGAACACAACGTGTTCATCATACATGTTCGTATGATGGGCGGTGGAATTTTCCGCATCTTGTAAATCAACGGACTCTAGTTTAGGTAGATCCTTGACCTCTGTCGCACTGGAATCCTCACTGCCGATAGTGTTGAGATAATTAGGCACTCTGGAGCGACTTCTTAGGTTATAGGGAGCTCGGCGAAAGTAAGAAGTTGTGCTTCGACGGGTTCGTCCCATCCTGCAATTTTTGAACAGCAAGTTTCAAGCACGAATGACTAGGGGAAACAGTCATGGCTGTTTGCTGGTTGCTTCAAACTTAAGAAATATAAATGTATTTTTTTGGCCGATATAAACACTGGCAAATCACCGATTGCACTATGGTGTATTTAATTGGCTGTGACAAAAGAATAGGTAGGTTAAACTAGCAACTTATTGCTAAGCCTTGTAAGCGTAATCAAGACTAGGTAGTGCTACTATCAACTCGCTACTCACCCGGTAATTGTGACAAGTAAATACTAACTCAGTCTGGAAAACAATCACTCCTCTCTCGCGTATGGCAAAGCTGGTTTTTTTCACCAGTTACAGCTTAGTGCGGAGCACCATGCGCGAGACCGTATCATCGCTCCAGGTCATGGTCAGTGGATCTTTAGTGATCATTGAGTGACTTTGACCCTTATCCACTGGTTGGGACCTCCATTTTTTACCGTTGTGATCCGAACCAATGCTTACAATTTAGAGTGAAGGGCTTGCTGAAGGGCCATACGAGAAAAGCACCTCGCCAGCAGCGAGACTCAAACCTGCAAATCCAGGTTGTAACCAACTTAGCTATCCTGACAACTAACAGTGACACATGCAAAAAGCAACCAATGGAACACCCCTTTCCTGCATGTTCCAAATTGCAGTTTTAATGACCTTGTCGGACCAATCAAAGCTGCCATCGAAAGTGCTACATTACCTACTGGAGTCAACAAATATGAATCTGATTTATTTTCAGGGAGTAACTGCATCTGGAACTCGAAGTGCATTTATCATGACTGACCCACTCACTGAGGCAGTGAGTGACTGAGTGACTCAATCAATCACTAGAATAGTACTACTACTAGTAGCCACAAGTCAGTCAGTGACACACTCTCACTGGCTAATGGCCCTTTGCATGCACTGGGGCTTTGCCAACATGCACCGGTGCAACTGCGACGACACCCAGACACTGCCCCATCTGCTCGAGTGCCCACTGGCCCCAAATTCATTGCACGCCAGTAACATTATCAGTATCAGTATGACATATCACTATCCCTATCATGGCTGAATCAATGAACTGAATGAATGATCATTGATGTGGCAGTGAGTGGTATGTGACATGGGTTACTTAGATTTAGAAGTTAGTAGTTACACTTACTGACAATGACTGAGTCACTGACTCTGAGCGATTGAGTAACTAACTGAGTAACTCAACCGCCTAACGTAACAGGAGTATGACTATCACTATGAGTATGATATGACTAAGACTAAGAGTAACACTGTAAGTGTAAGTCCAAGTGTAACTGCTAACTCACTACTCAGTCAGTTATGTTAGGGTTAGTACTAACTTGTAAGTTGTAGTCAGAGAGAGACTCTAGTCTAGACTAGACTCTAGAGAATAACTTAGCGTGCTTACTGTTACTGTTAGTGTTACTAAACTGTAAGCTACACGGTGTAACACTAACTGTAGTGTAAGACTAAGACTCTTACTAAGACTGATAGTGATATGAATATTATGATATACTCATATATCATTATTATTATATGATATATTATTTATACTTAGTATTAACAGTGACTGAGTGCGTCACTCATCGTCATTCAATAATCAAGGGATGAAAAGAATAGCAGAAAAAGACCCACAGGCCTTTCTCACAGAAATTAAACCTTTATTTCAAATTCATTGGAGGTCTGACGTGATTTTGACATTTATTTAATTCGTTGCTACTTGGGATTACTACTCACATATTTCGTTCCAACCGGAAATATAAAAATGTACTACCATCATACCGCTGCAGTGATATCCTTTTTGAACTTGAAGCTCACTAAATAAATTATTGCTATAACTAAATCTCTAAATATTCCCTGTTTTAGTACGTGTGCGGTTGATTTTTCTGTATTCAACGGCAATAAATTAAAAATCGCCAATACTCTCGCGAATGTTTATTCTGAACGAGACTTTGTTGTCCTTTTCCGTCACCGACTAAGCAAAGTGAGTAGAAAATTCGGATAACTTGGAGAAAAGGTTTGCTTTTGTTACATTATGGGAGTGTGCGGTGGATACAGAGCAATCAAATACGAGCCTAATGGATCTAAGCTACACAGTAGTGCTGCTTAATGCCCCCGATGACTGGATATAGTCTTGTGACACTCTGATGAAAAGAAGTGGAGCACAACTTTATCGTGGAGTGCTCAACCAATCCACCGAAAACGATCCCGAGACTTACCGTTAAATGGTATCGGGCTCTTTGCTTGGGACTGACATGCAGACTTGGTGAATAGAGATGCCAACACCCGAGAGCTTAACTATACATCACATTCCGTCACGACGAGTAGACAGTAGCAGGACTATGAATAGAAAATGATTTGATTTTGAGTTGGACTTCACGATGTAGATTACGTTTTACGACTACGAGTACACCCGCACTTGTTTGGTCATACACTCGCGCTGATTGACTGACTCAGTCACCCATCCTTGGCTGATCCCCCAGTCATTGGTTTGACCCAATTTTACCAGTAAGGCTATTGCTAGTATTACTAAAGTCGGGTAGTAGTAGTAGTAGTACACTACACTGGGGACTACTAGTAGTAGTAGTACTAGTCTTACACTACAGGAACGGCTAACTCTACTCTGTGTTGCTATTACTTGTTAGTGTTACTATTGTCCAATTCGCTTTCAGTCAAACCAGATGCTAAATGATTTACTAGTTTGAATTTTTCGCTACAGATCATGCTGTCTGCGTCCAAGATCGTCAAGCCTCAGGGCGAGAAGGCAGATGAGTTTGAGAACTCTGTCTCCCAGGCTCTTGTGGAGCTCGAGCTTAATAGCGACCTGAAGGCACCTCTCCGAGAGCTCGTCATCAAGGGAGCTAAGGTGAGCAACAACATCAGATGCCGCTGACCAAGGTACACCGCACCTTTCGTAATCATGTCATTGTCTCCTGTGGACTCTTAACATTGAGCCTCGGCATAGATTATATATTCAGGTATCAAGTATAAGCATTTAATTCTGTTGCAGGAGGTTGAGTTCAATGGCAAGAAGGTGATTATCATCTTTGTCCCAGTGCCGCAGCTCCGAGCTTACCAGAGGATTCAGACTCGTCTAGTTCGCGAGCTCGAGAAGAAGTTTTCTGGCAAGCACGTTGTTTTCGTCGCCCAGCGAAGAATTCTTCCCAAGCCTAAACCCAAGGTTGTCAGCAAATATAAGCAGAAGAGACCTTATAGGTGAGCGACTCCTGGACAATACTTTCTGCTAGCCTACTTCTGTCTGTGAATATCTGGCCTTGCCTGTTGGGCCTCTTTAAGGGTGGAGTCTACTCAACTACTTGTGTTTCCTACTTAACACAACTTTGTTTTTTAGCCGTACACTAACCTCTGTACACAATGCCATCCTTGAGGATCTGTGCTATCCTGCTGAGATTGTAGGCAAGAGAACCCGTGTCAGACTTGACGGGTCTATGCTTATTAAGGTCCACCTCGATAAAAATCAACAGACCAACGTCGAACACAAGGTAAATTTTAATTAGTGGACTGCCTCTGTCTTGCTATAAAAAATGTGTTGCACATTAAGACATTGTCCGAGTGCTGTTGGTGCTCCGTGCATGCTCTTGAACGGGGTTTGACTACAGTCCTATTAATCTTACCTGAATTGCCTGGTTGGAGCAGGCCACAATGGCTAAAAATCCTGGCTATTGGCCGCCTGTCCCTCTCGGTATATGTACTCCCTTGACACAAAAAGCTTATCGATTCACGACCCTGCATTGCCTCGAAGAATGATGGCGGGTTTTAGGTCATTACTTTGTGCCAAGTGCTCATATTGATATTCGCTTTGCCAAGAAATGTGCACTGATCCTCCAATTCTCTTTTTCAGCTGGAGACCTTCTCTGCTGTGTACAAGAAACTCTGTGGAAAGGAAGTTGTCTTTGAATTCCCTGAGTACATGCTTTAGAGAGGAATAAATGTCAGAAAACTATAAATTGATCTTTTATGTTAAATTTAAAGCATAATGCAAATTTGAGCAATTTTAGTAGAATGATTCAGGGACCGGGTCTCATTAACCGGTGACTGCCTCGCTGTTGGGCTCCGTTACTGGTATAGTTCTATCATTGGCTGATTGGGCGTCTGGGACCACTGGGGTCAACTTTGGTTTTCCTTTGCGCTTTCCTAATATTCGAATATAGCTGGCAGGAACTACCCCAGTTCTTCCATCGGAACTGGCAAGAATCCAGTCATTCTCCCTCAACCGTGGCTGAAGATCTGCAAGGCAACAGAATGTACATTAGTTTTGAGGGGTACACGGGAGATGAACTTGGGCCAACATGGATCGAAGGGGACAGGGCTAATCTTTCCAGTCTCTTGTCCAGTTTTCTATTCGCCCCGAAGTTGTCTAATGGGTGGACCTATTCTCAGTTATAAATTTGGAAGATCGTACACTTAGTGCAAGAAGCGAATCTGAATTAAGCGAATCATGGCTAGAAAAGGGGAAGGCTTGAGCCTCGCAAAAGCTACAAAACTGATGTTCTAACACGAACTAAAGATAACCGCCTTTAGTAATATTTTGGGTAGTGATGGCGGTGCGCAGGGAGGGGCATTAGCAGTGTTGCGACTGCGTATGTGGTTCCGACTTGCCTGCAGGAGCAAGGTTGATTCTTTGCCCTTGAGTTAGAGACAATTCATCTTCCCTATCTGCGACAAAGTCAAACTTAGCTTCTCCTACCACATGGTCTTCAGTACCTTCTGCCCATCCGCCTTCATCTAAAATCAGCACTATACAAATCACTCGTTTGCGCGGGACAACTACAAGTGCATATCATAAACTGCACATAAAATGCTGCGTATCTGCCCTGTTTTATGCTATGGCTAAAGGCAAAAAATCCCTAGTGCTACCAACATCTCCCTAGTACAGGGTTTTCTATTATATACATATACCATATATATGATTCTGGAGGTCTTGCAAGAAGCTCGCATGCAAATGTTTACTTTACCTTTATACATATTGCTGATCATTCTCCATATCATATAAGGCCCACCAAGTGCTATGGCAAAGAACAGTACGAGTGGCCAGCTTGACTTTTTCTGTCCCGGGAACCGATCCTGTGCTTCTTCTGCAGACTTCTTCAAAGCATTCGTCCAGGCATCATCAGAGAGTCCAGCTTTTCTCAGTCCGAGTAAAACCAGAAGCCTTCTGTACAGCCACCGGATGAATTTGAACACAGCGAACGAAGCAGCAACTTGAGACAGTTGCATTTTAAGTCTGGAGAACTGATCGGCCACACCGAGGACTGCTCGAAAAGAGTTCTGCAGAGCGAAATAAGTAGATTCAAGCATCATGCTGACTGAGCTGACAGCGGATACTACACTCTCTACTGAGTGAAAAGCACCGCGACTACTGGCTTCAGCCATCTGTATAAAACTATTGTTCATATCTCCCATACTTTGACCATAGCCCATTCCCATCCGGTTATAAGGTGAATAGCCGCCATAACCGCCCATCATAGGTGATGAGTACATGCCCATTCCTCCCATTCCTCCATAGCCAGTAAGACCTCCGTATCCAGCACCATATACTCCACCGGCATCTGCAACGAATGATTTGTGCCATTCACTGAAGTTAAACGCTCGATTCAGTGAATACTCTGAGTCTGACCACACCACAGACGAGTACTGTTATTTGTGACCTAAATTCTTTGTTCCCCTACGCGATTAGAAAGATTGTCATGAGACTGCCTTACTTACTAGTTAATCCCAGATGATTTTGAGTGGTGTCTGGTCGGGGAGGAACTGGTGGCCTCCCTGATCCATGTATTTCTGGTTGAACACTAGTTGGTACAGCTGGTTGTCCCGCAGGATGAACACTGCAAGTGTGAGTAATTAAAAACTAGAATGATCATAGAAGATAAAGGTAGACAGATTGATATTATCATTAGAATTGCAACCAGATTTTCTTCTGTTCAGGGTATTGTTTTGCAATTATTATAGTGTAATTAATTGATTTTTTTTCTTAGGCTTCGAAGTTGGATATTTTGAGAATAAGTAGCTGGTGGGTATTGTGAACTAGCAGGTCATTGAACTACGGGCTTCGTGGTCACTCGTTGTCACTGACTCCAGCACAGTTGCACGTTAATTGTAGCCAGCCATGTCATACTGATACTCATAGTCACTCACTCCCAGTCTCACTTCACTCCGAGAATGACTCACTCATTGAGAGTGAGACACTCAGACAGAGACAGACTGCCGCTGACTCTGAGAGTGAGACTGGGAGCCAGTCAACACAACAGTTCGAAGTGTGAGTGGTGGACATGGTCCTATACAGCTTGGAACAGCCAGTGATGCCCGGATAACTTGAACACGCTAATTTTGCTCACCTGGTAACAGAACTACCCAAAACCTCTTGAGCCCTGTCTCTGTTTGGCGTTGTAAAAGAACTCTCTCGTTCCCAAGGCTTTATCGGGGCCGACATTTTGCTATCACGTGACAAAATGCCCCTTGCAACAGATTTTTGCTTTCGGAGTTATGGTCATCTGTAATTCCAATGACCACACTGAAGTTCTCATAATAGGGTATTTCTTTGACTGCAACCGACCTCAGACATGTTTTAAAAATTTTACAGATCTATCAAAATTGACTTTTATTTAAAACATTAGATAATGACAAATTACCGTCAAGAGAAATTCCCCTCGTCTGAATAGTATTGCTACTGCACACCTGTAAACATTCCGCTTGACACCAAGGACATCAACAACATCTTTGCATCAGCCTGCAGGCCATTTAGACCGTTTAGTGCTTACCCACGTTTTCCCAGAAGCTAGTCCAAAGGAGTTGCTGCAAAACCTAGATCTGTGTCACCCTATCTGAGATGGAGTTTCGCTCCATGATGACTGAGAGGCTGACTCTTGGTGCGATAAAGTCTCTAGGTATGTAAGCCTACAACCGGGTAATGAGAAACTATATACCACATACTCTCGAAACCAGGTACCCGTAGTTTCAAAATCATGTACCCTGTACCCCAAGCTCAAAACCATGTACCGTGTACCCGCGTAGGTACGACCACTAGAAAATTGACAAAAAAGTAGAATAACCCACCAATGTAAAATAACCCACCGATGTTTAAAAATTAAAGCTAAACCCTTGATTTTTCAGTATAAAAATATGTTTATTGTTTTCACTTTCAATACCCAGGTTGAGACATGGTATTGTAATGTAAAAACAAGTTGGTGAGATTCGAAGTTATGACATTTATCCGATACCCTGTGACTTCAATTGACTATTGTAAAGGAAAACACAGATGTTGTTCTAATCGTCTCTCTCTCTCATGTTGTGTTTACTGAAAAGACAAGGACTTCACCTTAATTTTTAAACATTGTTGGGGATAATCCGCTTTTTTCACAAAATCTCTGGTCAATGAAAGCATATATTATCTGAGGTTCTGGGTACATGGTTTCGAGTTTGGGGTACATGGTTTTGAGAGTACGGGTACCTGGTTCCGGAGGTGCTGGGGTATGGGGTACATAGTTTCTCACTACCCCCTACAACCACAATTTGAAACAAATGTCAGTGCGTAAATGAAAAGTTCTATCAGTCTTGCTTACGAATTGTACCGATTGTTTGATGACAATGACTTTATTTGTTGCTCAAAAAGTAAAAACAGTTTACATAATAGCGGGTTTACAGTAGGGTAACGCGGCAGCGGTGAGCGGCACAGAGAGCGGCACCTAAGTTACATGCTTGTGTATAATTAGTCCTAAGCTCTCCATGTATTCTATTTGCGTTGGTCCATTGATAGAGACGTCGTTCTTTGAATTTATGAAGTTATGAATCGCTCGATCTTCGATAAGCTCAATGTCATGGAATGTGCAATGTACCAGCTTAGACTGTAGTCAACCCATGCATCTGCAGTCAGTGTTATTTTTGTCGGGTCGGTAAACGGTGCATAGCAGCCAATGTTATTCGCATCTTTCACGATGGAGCATGCTGTTTATTCACAATGACGCTTCTTTCGCCCATCTTTGTGTGGCAAGATTGCATACCTCATAGATAGTGGTCGTAATGGTCATAGTTATATTCTAACTTTAGGGGGCGCTGATCATGTGATTCACGATCCCGGTTTACGGAGAAATTAGCCTTTCAGTAGAAACGGTTACCGGTAATGTTTACATTTCTGCGCAATAAACGTCCTGAAAATATGCGTGTCTAAAGGGCTTCCCAGACGACTCCTAACCATTAGCAAAACCCTCATGCTTCTCTAAACGGTTACAGTTCCCAATACTGTTACCTCGATGCAACTTACCCGGATGTTTTGCTTGAAGCCCCGAACAATATATCTGCCCCCGTTTTGGTAGTTGTAGCCACTGGATTCCCATCATTTCTCGAAGGGCACCGCCTTAACGGTTACCTTGGAACCTGGTGTCGTAAGCTCTCCACGTGTAACGGTTATGTTCAGCCAATGGTTGAAGCAAACCATTTCGGCATCCCCTTCGCATCCTAACCTCCCTAGTATCACCAGTTACTGACGCCAAAACCGCCAAAACCAAACTCTTATCACACATATTTAGGCGCGCGTATGACAACGATGATAATATACATACTATCGATTATGCTTGTAACCCTTTGTAGAGAAAAGGCCTGGTGTTACAGATGTCATTCTAGACCAAAGAGGACCCGCTGACAATGCAGCTATCATGAATTGGGAAATGGTAATCAAAAGTTCTAGATTATGATTGCATATGCTCACAGTTCACAATGCTTTGTGACCATAAACATAATCGGTTGCTTTAAAATTTGGTACAGTAAGGTTTGAGAAACCCGTTTTATTAGTTGGTGAATGACTATAAAACTAAGAAGCATTACGCTGCAATGCAGCTGAAAACTTTAGTGTGTTCACTAAAACGCAATCCTAGGATAAGTATTATTGCAGCTAGTGCATGTACCTTGCCACACTGTGTAGCCAGTCCGCTGGTATGAATGTTCTGGTATGATTTCCCCAGCTTTTTGTTGTTTAGAATAACTGCTGCTCACTCCCCGATGATTTGAAGCAGTTTTATCTGACGACAGATGGATTCCTACTAACCTGGAAGGTGAAGCTGAAAGGTAGACAATGATAAATCT
>Ga0224511_10004816_pt1 | contig 10366 bp, 6 predicted proteins | sample SF_May12_sed_USG_2_FD_169988 | JGI IMG/M metagenome (GOLD analysis project Ga0224511, IMG submission 169988) | Sediment microbial communities from San Francisco Bay, California, United States - SF_May12_sed_USGS_8_1 | ecosystem: Environmental > Aquatic > Marine > Sediment | place: USA... | reverse complement strand
CCACAAAGGAGAATCAGCTACCCACGAGATGGACGCCATATTAAAAAAAAAAAAAAATAAACCGGAGACCCGCAACAAAATAACAGCTTGTATAATCATACTTTCATACCACGATATGTGCATGTATACAAAGTTAATTTTGTACCAGGTTGCAAGACCGCAGACATCGAGAACGAAGACAGTTTCTCTTCACGCTCACCAACATTTTTACAGATACAGAAAAAAGAGACTTCGCTATTAGATGTTTTTTCTATCAGCCATCGTCTGTCCATGATTGAACTTCGGCCTTCCTCCTCGCTGTCCACAGGTTGTGTGGTGTCTTTGAGGGGAGATCGAGCCATTTCCTGCCACGCTGGCTCAAGACGGGTTGGCAGAGTGTGATCAGCCAGGGAAAAATCCCTTGAAATACTCCGCCGTGGCTGGGAATTAAACCCGGGCCACGGGGAGGACAGACAGTGAGTTATTCCACTGAGCTATCATGACTGATTAGATGTTAGCCATATAAAAATAAAATCATTTTGCATCTTTGCAAATCTTTTCTAATAAAATCCTGCTAAAGTTTATTAGAGTAGGAGGATCGAATTTAAACATACCTAGAGTGTTGAAGTATTCCATGCCTTCTAATGCAGGTCCATGGTACATGGTGCGGCCATTACCCAGCAACATAACAGTATCACACAGCTTATAGATAGCATACCGTGGTTGATGAATGGAGAAGATAATAGTGCTCCCAGACATGGCCAGCCTACAAGCAAACCTCAGCGTGAGGATCTGACTCATGACTGAGAGAAAGTGGACTGCATGCGAATCAAGCCCGAGGCTTGTTGGAGAGGTGGGAACTAAGAACTATCCCCCTCCGATAACTCTATGGTATGTAATACATAGCATAGACCTATCCTCCCCTTCATTAGGCACCGTTTGAGTAGTCTCATGACGTTCATGGCTGTACTGGCATCCAATCCTGTGGTTGGTTCATCTAGGAAGAGAATTCCAGGGGCGGGGATGAGTTCCATACCAATGCTACACCTCTTCCTCTCTCCCCCTGAGACACCTCTAGTGTACTCATCACCAATCCGAGTGTCAGCGCAATTACCTGTAATTGTAAAATCCCAGTTTCATTTGAAATGTTAAAAGACACCAAGGATGGTGGCTGTGTGCGTAGCGCATTCGGCCTTGAACCAGGATAGCCAGGCTCAATTCCATAAAAGTTTGTGTGTCACTTCTCTGTCGAATTTCGATCGGAAGTTAAGCAAATGAGACCCATCCATAGTGTACCAACTCTATGGGGCAAACCATGGCCATCCCAAAAGCAATCCAATTGGTTAGTTAGTTTATATAAAATGTTATCTCATCTTGCTTCAGGATTTCTACACACTTGATACAAAGCATAAAATTCATGGCAGACAAAAAAGTACTAATGGAGTATGGAACAAAGCAGCTTACCAAACTTCTCACGATAAGTATTATGGGCTTGCCACACGATATGGTAAAATTGTAAATCGCTTACAAGACACGCGCTGATTGACTCAATCACTTCTATAGCCCATGGGAATCCGCAGACTATAAAGTGGAAAGTCAGAATGACCAACTACGTCTGATTCGAAACCTCATTTGAGCCAGTTTGGGAGTAATCAGCATCGCAGAGTAAAAACAATCACAATACATGAGAACCAGAGCATCAGAGGTGAAAAATGAAATCTGACCGAATTCACCTGCGAGTAGTGGCTAGTTTAGCCTGACTACGGGCACAATCCCCACGCACAATTTCTAACCACAGTTTAACTGGAATTAAAACACCAGTATGACACCAACTATGCAGTCTCATTGGCCTCGGTCATGTGACTGCGGGAAATCCTAGTAGTTCGCGAATAATGATCGCAATCGTGTAACTATGAACGTGAATTGTGAGTTTTTTCGCGATTCGCAAAATCGCCATCGTGTGATGGGCCCTATATTCTTTGTAGACACTCTGAAATAATCCTTTGAGGAAACAGCTAACAAATCGAAGTCGACAAAAATACAAACTAACCAAGACTGAGCTGACTGATGACCTCTTCCACTCTAGCTTTTCTCTCGGCAGCAGTGTGAGTCCTCTTCATGCGTAAGTCAGCAGAGAATTGAAGGTTTTCTCTGACTGTAAGTGTCTGCATGACCATATCATCCTGGGAGTTAAATTCAAAATACGAGAGGGTGATAAACCTCGGGATATATGACAATATTCACCTTTCCAGGACTACCAGCTTAGGTTTGTAGCTCCCACTAAGTCACACTGACTCAGTTGGTATCCTAGGACAGCGAGACAGCGGACAGGTCAGTGGTAAAGCATTGGGCATACAACTGTGAGAACCTGAGTTTGAATCCCAGTCCTCGCCTTCCGCTGGAATGTGAGCTCCTCACATCAACCCTAAATATGAGGTGGAGCATTGATACTAACCCATTTGAGGTGATCCATGCTAAGCTAAAGGTGATTAAAAACAAGTATTTAACTTGGCAGCTTCACCATAACAGTGAAGACCTCATATGATATAGAGAGAGAACAGAAGATCAAACCTGCACCACGTATCCAGACATGAGTCTAAAATCAGGAGGTTGCGGCTGTCCATCTATGAGAACAACTCCAGTCAGTCCATTTGGATGTTTTCTCTCCGCCAGGATATCTAACAGACTGCAGAATGTATAGAATAACATGTGTGAACAAGAGTGGCATTTGTGAGTAAGACATTAATTCAAAAAGGTGACATCTGTGAACCTAAAAGACTACCTAGAGTCAGGAACCACTGGTATGAGAGATACAGCAAAAAATGCAACCCGACCAGAAGCTTCATGTAATTATCATCCTCTCTATGAAAGGCTCAAAGAGGGCTCTATAAAACTTCTACTCTCAATTAGTGGCTAACAGAACATATAGACTATAAAGCGACCTAAACACGCGAAAGACGCTGGCTGGCTTCAGCGACTTTATCAGATTTTTCTGTTTATACTCCACATGAATTCCTGTTTGGGGTCATGGAATTTGCTCTGTGATTATTACAAATACTTGGTCAGGACTCAGGAGCCAATCAGGACTTGAGATGCCCTTCCTGTCACCTCCATAGATTTGTCTTGGATATATAACTGTAACTCCCTGTACACGACATCATTCGCGAATTCTAATCACTAGGCCACAGCCTCACTTCGCTAACAGTGAGGTAGACACATGGTAGAGCCAAATCACCTGTCCATTTGCTGAACTAGCCCTGGTATCATGAAACCATTGAGTGTAGCGTCTTTTTTTAAATAAACAACAAGGTCGCAATTGAACCTGTGTGCCGGTGCAGGGTGAAATTCTGTGGAGACTCACAAAGTTTATTTGGTATGAGGACAAAGCAACTATAAGAGTATTTCTTGTCACATTCTCTATCAATCCTAGTCAATAGATATAACTGGATAAGCGGTTCTTATCAGAGCGGAAGGACCAGGGTTAAAATATTAAGTAGGCTTCACATATAAGTCTAGTAGATAAGATGCATGGCCTTTGACCTTAAGCATATAGTAAATACATGGTGTACACTATTTGCATTTACCGGCCCTGATAATAAAGCCATGATTCGCTCACTAGATTAGGCATGCCTATAGTGAGCTGACCTAGGCAAAAAGGTCAGTTACAACAATCTGCAGCATACTGTAAACTTACGTAGACTTGCCGCTTCCAGTAGGGCCCATTATAGCATTCATTGTTCCGGGCTTAAAAATTCCACTACAACAGAGAATTGGGATAGATAATGGCTCACTAGTCAGTCATGATAGCTCAGTGGGATAGCTCCCTGTCTGTCCTCCCCGTGGCCTGGCCTGGCCACGGCGGAGTAATTCAAGGGATTTTTCCCTGGTTGATCGCACTCTGCCAACCCGTCCTGAACCAGCGTGGCAGAAAATGGCTCAATCTCCCCTCAAAAACACCACACAACCTGTGGACAGCGAGGAGGAAGGCAGAAGTTCAACCATGGACAGACGATGGCTGATAGAAAGAAAATGGCTCACTATATTTACAGATATCTATTTATAGATAGGTTGCGGAGTTGCATACCCGGCCACTGAACTGTAAAGTCATTACAGTTCCACGCGTAGCATACAGTGACTTACCCGGCCACTGACTTTTGATCGGTATTAGTAGTGATTCAGTATGTACATTGGGTGTGGATATATGAATAATGCATACTTGGTATGGACAAGCGATAACTCGTCAGCATTTGCGTGCCCATAACTTCATTTTGAGGCCTCTTTCCTTTTATGGGCGCAGAAAAGCCATTCCGCATTCTCTCCATTATTGAATGAAGCTTAAGGTAAGTAATTGAGGTAGGTCAATATAACTTAGGAGCATCGGATTCTATTACCTGACATCTGTAAGTATTCTTTTTGGCGCAGTGCGGCAGCATCCGGCGCCAATGTGCACGTCATAGCAGAGGTTATGAAAGGTGACCACTGAACCTCTGTATGAGGTCGAACTTGACCTCTGGACGGAGGGTCGCCGGGGAACCCCCTCATCAACTAGCTACAAGCAGATCGATAGTCACAGTAAGAGTACATGGCTACAGTAAACAGTTCAATTTCCCCTTTTTCAGGACAGGTAATAAGTTATATTTAAGTGCGAGCTACACAGGCTGGCCAATTATAGACGGTCCACCATGAGTATGACTGTGCGTCGCAGTACTGATATTACTATTAGGCCTTTATTGCCGGTTGCTTACTACACTACAGACTGATTTCTTCAGCTGCGTATGGACATCATCGGGATCATTAGGTCAATGGTGGATGATAATATTATTCGGGCAAATGATGAGTGATGTTGCTAAATTAGTAAATATTACCCAGTGAGCATGCAATACATGATAATTGATACTAGTGTGTATTGTATAGTCAATAGTCACACTAGCTTAGTAGCAGACTAGCAGTGCCATACAACTCCGGCATGACACTGCAGCACCAGTAGCAATCATATTATGGTGACTATTGATGATTGATTTGATCGCGTCTAACTGACAATTGGCATCGCTTGATATCACATGATGATGATCATGACGCGATGTAAGATATATTTAGATATGAAACAAGGCAAGCCAAGAACATGCTCTCAGAGACTCAGAACAGTTTCAACTAGCCGTGCTATCACCTGATTTGTACCTGTTCAGTGTCTGACATGTTAACTCCGTTGGCTTTACCACTTTAAACCGGTAGTTTTACACGTCAAAATCACCGTATACAAGACTAGCCAGCGATTATGTAACTTCAGCCGTCCTAGAGCCTTGATTGCCCAAAGAGCCGTGTAGGATCTTTGTCCAATCATAGCGCGGGATGCCTTTGACAAGCCAATGGTCTCGTCCCTAAGGGGCTCTAGTCTCGTCGATCGAAAGTCCGATCTCTCATTGGATCAGCCCCTTTCCAAACATCAAATCACGAAACCGTAACTATGGTCAGCTGTTAAAGGAGGTTGAATCGTCGTATTCAGGCTAAACGAGAAGTTAAACGAGTCTTCAATGATATTATTTTTATACAATTTGCGCTTGCGTAGAGTGGGAGTTCAAAAAAGAGACACCGGCAATAACTCTCAGATTCAGTCATTCAGAAGCATGCGTTGCATTTAAAACAACAGTACAATACACGATCCATGTAACGAGAAAACCTAGAGACTATCAACACTGCAGGTATGCTACCAATATTTATCTCCCTAATACCATCAACTCTCAATCGTCACTGAATGAGTGACTGAGTGAGTTTGACTTTGACTCATGACTCATGACTGGGACTGGGAGATTCAGATTGACTGACTCTGAGTCTGAGTCAGTGACGTGAGTGTGACTTATGACTATGATGAGTCACAGTGACACTGGTCGAGTGACTCAGTCACAGTCATAGCCTCTCAGTGCGACAGCGTTAACTTATATCACCGTCAAATCAGTGGCGACTATTGATTTGATTGATAATGATAATCATGATGATTCAGCATGACTATACTACGAGTATGACTGAGTCAGAGACTGAGTGAGTGATCCTATGACTGAGTAGTGAGTATCTACTCTTGTCCCGAAGAGACCTATTAGTTATACTGAGTATTAGGCTCTATTAGTACCAATGATCCAGACCAGACTCATGACTACAAATACAACCCAGAGCTGATATTATTAGAGTCTGGGTATGACTGTCACTGAGTAACTCACCCACAATCCACATCCGTGAACATTCCATGACTGGTATGAGTCAATCAGTCAATCTACTCAATGTATTCTAATTGCTGTCAGACTCATTTCATATCAATGAGTCAATCGTACAATGGAAGTGAATATGTAAAGTGCCTTGGTGTGTCGATTTCAATCTGTTTGCACCGCCATCTACTAGTTATTAGCCTGGTCTTTGTACCAATTCCAATAGTAGTAATATGGCTGAGAGTTGACCACCTGCTCAATCAGCTAGTTATTTGAAGGTTCAGTGGCTAAGCAGGTGATTATCCACTCAATAAAGTAGAGTTTACACGAGTGTTGCCGCTTAAAAACTGCTCAAAATGGCCGTCAAGTGGGCGTAAGCTTCCGTTGATCCAGCGCCAGAACGCCAATCCTGCATGCGTTGTTTCTTCAAGGTCAGGCAAGCGGCAACCAATGACAGCGCATATTCGAATTTGCTGCTCTACTAAGTTCGCCCTTGACCTAAACACAGGAAGCAGAAATCTAGTCGAAGTATAAGATCGATGCTCTGATTAGACACTGCGTCTGTACCTCTTCAAAAACTAGTGCATGCAGCGTCCGCTCACAGAGCCGCACAGACAGGGGTGCCGCTAGTATACACCTCTGTGGCGCTTGCCACTTGCTCCGCCGCCCTAGTGTAAACCTGCTATAAAGTTCTAGTAAGCGATGTGTGACTTTAGGTTGGATAAACTGGTGTGCCCTGCTAGGGTTTTGACATGGCCAAAAGTGTCTTCACTTGTTTTCATATTCTGAAGCCTACCATGAACAAATGGCCCAATACCCAGCTCAAATTGAAGCTTAGATATAGCCCTATTCAATGTGCATACTAAAAGCCCTTGGCGACCCACTTTTCAGACCGTTGACGCAACAGAATTGGCCTCGAGATAGAAAATTAACACAGCCGTTGGTGTTTGTGTTGATTTCTCGGCTTACGCACTGATGTTTGGAAAACTCTCTTGCAAGTGTATACTAGACCTATAGTTACACAAATCTAAATAAAGAAAATTTTCAACAAAAATATAGAAATACGGTTTCAGAGTGCAGTTTTTCACCTCTGTCAGCGAGCGTTAGTGCCATTATTGCACAATGATAGAGGCCTCATAGCAATGGCCTCTATTTAGGGCTAGGGAAAACTGGCAAAGTTCTTCTTACAACTTCAGTTTTTTCCAATATTACGCTCCGTGTACAGTTCTACTCGAAGCTATGAGGGAGCAAAGATCGTTCGGTTACGAAGTTTTAGTAATTAGGTCCCATTTTCTTTCTGTTTGGGCCATTTGGGCCGTAGTTATTCGAGTGACCGATATTCGTTTTGTGGAAAAAGACCACTCGCTATCGCTGCAATGAATGCGGAGTTGCCTCCCTTTAAGAATGGGAAACAACTCTATCCTCGATTGTGACATATCCCCATAAATGACTTACTTTATACAAAATATCTGTTTTCATAATAACGACCTACCAACATTTAAGTATGTATGTACATATACCTATACTAGCTACATTATATTATAGTTTCATACTTTATGATGATAAGGGGAGGTCTAGATTCATATAAATACTGGTTTTGTTTTAGATTTGTATAAGCAATCGAATCTTTGATATATCTGAACAGCTGCATAATTCGCCTTTAGTGTTACATCTACAATCAGAATGACAGATTCGGAGTCAGGAGGATTATTCACTACATATAAGGTATTTCCGCAAAATGGGTTACTTAACTCTAAGAAGAAGCAACATGTTTCATTGCATACCGCATTAATAAAAAGTCACTCTTCGTAGCATCTGTTTGCATTTCTTCCAGATGCCCCAAATATTGTGGCATTCTAGTGTACCTTGTGCATTCTGCAAGTACCTGGTAACTACTTCTACTCGAGCTGTAAGATTATTGCAAAGTACACCCAGTACATGTACAGTGAAACTCGGTTAACTTGAAAACTTGCTCAACTCAAACCAAGTTTTGTCATGAATTTCATGGTCCTTGCCTGGATAACGATAATTTGCTGGGCATATCTCGAATTTTTAGTCATAACTCGAACTGATAAACTGCGCTTAGTGCCACCAAATTACTTTTTCGTGACTGGATGTGTTTACATTCTGGTGTAACAAGCTTAACTTCCTTTTTTCACATGACAAGAAAATCTCACAAAGTTTAGCCAGGAAATGGAATACACTCGAAATAGACTCGCTATGATGGCCATATGGCTAAAGCAAAGTTAGAGCACAACTCATAACTCAAACTTTTCTGGTGATCCCCTGCTGTTTGAGTTATCCAAGTTTCAGTGTACATACTAAGCGAGTCAGTTTTTGCTAGGAGCTGTAGCAGAAAGCTCCACAGAGCTATGGACATCATTTAAAACCACACAAGGTAGCTTATACGAATCCCCCCCCCCAGTAAGTAAAATCAAATATGATTTGGTTTGGATTATTGTTCCTATTTTGGGGGCCTTCGATGTGTGCGGCTTGTTCTGTAGCAGTAGGATCTCGAAATTATTACCTCCTACTAGCAACGGGAGTCCGGCATGGTCAAGCCTTGAACCTGGGATCTTTCGATTTTGAAGCAAGCGCTACAACGACTGAGCTGCTCCGCTATCTAGAGGTCTTGTAATCATACAATAGAATAGTTTCATCTCCTGCTCTTATTTTATTAGAATGAGTTGGAGTCATGGGGACCTGTGAATCGCCTGCTAAAACAACATGGTTTACAACCGGTCATCATCACAGAGCCTAGTCAAATGTTACACAGCAATGGTAACTGAATTCTTTTAGCCTCTGGCATATTTCATGACAATGGTGACTGTTATCACTAACATGAACAGTAAACTCTAAGCATGCCCAGCGGGATAATAATTCACAAAAAGCATGAGCTGTAATTAGGACAGAAAACGCGACTTGTAGATCTGCCATATTTGGTGACTGTAAACCTAATGGCCCAGTTCATCAGTCTAATTGAAAATACAATACCGCCATCATATATAAAAAGTGCAACCAATATTGCGCTTGTGGTAAAGTGGTAGCTTGATCGATAGCACACTATGCTTATGGCCAAGTTCCACTCCCGATTCAGGCGATAGTTTGTTCACCCATGTAAGAGTTCACCTTCTTTATGCAACCCAGCATGGACCCCATCCTAAAGACGAGTCGACGCCATTGTAATTCTGTCCATAAAAAGAGGATGGGCTTATCTCATCTATGGCTTTTCGTCATTACCAAGTGAATCATAATCTGTGGTTAAATCGATGTGGAATATTGTAGATGTGGTTGGTTTTAGTAAGACGGACAGTGAGTCGCTGCGCGTTAACCTCACTGCACTCATTAAGGATGGAGACAGAAGACAAACGCTCATACAAGATCTCATACTCACCAACAATCAACTGAGGTAAGATATGAATACACCACAAGCTATGAATGGGAGGATAACTCCGGACATAACTATAAGGTTATATTTATGTGGAGGTGCTGTGTGTATGGATGAGGTGGGGTGGCAAAAATTTTAATTATTGGCATTACTTAGTTTGCAGTTATTCGGTGACATACGGTTGTATGTAGAGTGTTCAACCTTAAATGCACGGTTTCACGTGGGATTGGCTGAGCAGTCCGACTTTCAACATAGTTTTTACTTCTATGGTGAAGCTGCCGGGTTAGATCAAGGGGATCAGTATCGATGCTCCATCCTATAGTGAGGGTGGTTTTATTTTACCTAGGATCAAAATGAGGAGCTTATGCTCACAACGGAAGCCTGCCATAGTTGGTATTTGAAACTAGGTTCTCGCAGTTGTGATTCAAGCGCTCTACCACTGAACTATCCTGCTATCCACTGGCTTCGTCTTGTAGAAATGACTTGGAGACTCGAGGTCCTTCTAACTCAGAACAAGAGGAACTGCAACAGCGGCTGAACTCAGCTGATAGCCGGATTCAGGAGCTGGAATATAGACTGGAGCAGCAGAAACTCTCCAGTCTAGAGCATTCGGAGAAAGATCAAAATACCAAGGTATTGCATTGCAGACTGGCTGGCTTGTTATCCAATCTTTCTTGTTTTATGTTGTTGTTTTACAAAGGCACCTGCACCACCTGACTCTGATACTTTATGGAGCAGTTGGTGTCACAAACTATGAGTGAAGATGGCACTTCCAGTGGGAGCCCCCCGTATAGCTAGAGCT
>Ga0224511_10004815_pt1 | contig 10366 bp, 5 predicted proteins | sample SF_May12_sed_USG_2_FD_169988 | JGI IMG/M metagenome (GOLD analysis project Ga0224511, IMG submission 169988) | Sediment microbial communities from San Francisco Bay, California, United States - SF_May12_sed_USGS_8_1 | ecosystem: Environmental > Aquatic > Marine > Sediment | place: USA... | reverse complement strand
TATAAATAATACTTTTAGGTAAGTACGTATCTACCCCAAACTCTATGCTCTAGTCTCCTTAAAGTAATACTAGTATTGCAGACAATCTGATATTAAAACGTAACATATATTATATATTGAATATGTGAACGTATGAATCATCTCTGCGAGACGAAAAAAAGACATCAGAAAACTATATATTTATTTTTAAAAAAATAGCGAGATGCAATTTCATACATGTAGAGACTATAATTATTGTGGTATATATACATTAAGGGACACATTACTAACAAAGATACAAAGGTTGTGTGTCCAGCTTAGGTTGTATGATATGTTGTTATGCGTTTAGATGTATTAAAGTGAAATACAAGGATTGTAACTATCTGTAATATTAAGCAGCCGGAATGAATCTGCATCTCCTTGCATGGAATGCCCTCCTTGGCATGTTGTATCGTAAACAAATCAACACATCCCTTCTTTCAAGCGTCAAATCATCGATTTATGCTTGAAATTAACAATATGATGCGAATTTGAAGGAAATGATGTTGCTGGCTTTCAAGTCTTTAGATTTGATTTTTGGAAAATCATTGCATTTGTGTGCATGTGATGGAATACTTTTATATACTCTTGAGACATAGAAATGAAAGAGGTGACACTTTTATTAAATGATTATGTAAACAAATAATAAGAAGAATATTGCATTCGCCGATGATAAATTTATATAATTGTATTAATTTATTTTTATTTATTAGAAGTGGGAATATAATTGTAACAACAAACGTTTATCTTGAGAAATAATGTAGGTACAGGTACACAAACCAAATATCTTTGAGAATAAACAACAACCATTTAAAAGGTTTTTTACTTAAATTTGTTTTAAGATATCGAGAAATAAGAGATTATGTAGTTTGATGTAAAACAATAAAACATCATTAAAAAGCAACATATTGTGTCGACGAAAATTGAAAAAGTTTTTTTTCCATTTAAACATGTTAGATCATATAGAAGCTCTAATTATGAATCCATAATAATGCATAGTTCCACAAATTTTCAAGTTCGTCCCAATGCTATAGTTTTTCTTTGATCTTGTAATAAGGGTTATCACAAACAGTTCATATGCTTTCTTTTGTATTTTCTAGGTCAGATTGTCACCTGACAATATAATTCTTATATATTGGATTAAAATTGACCATGTATTGTTATAAATAATCATGATTGGCAGTTGCGGAACTGTCTATTGCCTTACCAATCAGCAAAACATCAACACCACCATTAACGCTATCTGACAGACTTCGTGTCGCATTAAGTTAACGATATTAAACATTAGCACTGCCATTGATTTCCAGCAACTACGAAAGAAAACAGAAAACGTTAACTATGTACAAATTTCCAACTGTGTGGTAATTTAATTAATCACGATAGAAACCAATTACTACCCAATACAAAAACATCGCAACAATAATTTTACACACAAAGAAAATCAGTGAGCTGAACAGATTTTGTAAAGATTAACTCACATGAAATATGATAATAAGTGTTTTGTTTCAGTTTAATAATTCTGTTTGCAATAAGTTAATTAGATAAGATACTTTATTGTCCTACACAAGCGGAAAGTAAACATAATAATGGACACGGAAGCAAACCGATACTTTAATCAGTTTACATAACTTGGCTTTACAGTCGGGTATCAATATGGAAATAACAAAGTTTTAAGTCCATCTGGGAATATCATTTAGTTTGTTATACGAAATGGAGATGCTTTTAAATTGTTGATACTTAATTGCCAAAAAATATATCAAAATTACAATCAAGTCTTGATTGCCAGGAACAGTAAACAGTCGAGGCATTAAAATGTACGGGAAAACACTAACAAGTATCAAGTTGTTTGGTGCGCAGACCACACATTTGGCATGACAAATGTTCAATGTTTACCAATAAACACGAAACAATAACATATAATTTCAATTTGTCATTATTTTGGCGCGCATACTTTTAACAATAATTATTTGATACATATTAAAATTCAACAATGGCATTTGTAAATGAACAATAATAATAAGGCAGTTGGTATCTCCTTACCATTTGTTTATTAGTAGAAGAATTATTATCTTGTTCATTGTTAGTAAGACAACATGAATATCTACATAAAATGTGCTTCAATTCCTTATTCAAAGACAACACAATATTGCATTGAGTCTGGCAACCAACGCACCCTATCAAGTTGACTTTAATTACGGATGTAATTATTGCAGAATGCGATCGGTAATTAAGGTATCTAATTACTAAGCGATGTGATGCACGGGAGCTGTCGTTAATGTGTGAATTTGTTGCAAAACGTTGACAAAAACACAACGCGAATAAAGAAGACAAGTAATTAAAACCAATTGATTCAAATTTCAAGCGCTTTTATTAAAATGCATTTTATACACTTCAGTGAAAGTGGTGACCCACATAACAGAACCTTTACATCAATTTTGCAACATACTTTAAAGATGCTATGCCTGTATATTTTGACCAGAATTGTTAGCATCTTACTTTTGAACCATTTAAGCAGTAAATCATACTCCCGTCAACATGAGAAACTTCCAAATATAGTTTGCAATGCATGTTAAAATATTACAGAAACAACTACTTTTATTTAAAAATCTGTGGCCCACAAATATGGCTTTGTTTGTTTATGTTTCGACCTATTGCGTGGAAACAGTTATATAGCTTAACTTTAATGGATATGTTCAGTTGTCTTGGTAGACGAGAGGTAACACTCCAGAATGGCGTGCGAGAGGCCCCGGGTTTAAATCACGGCTCTGGCAAGGAAGTGTTTGTTTGCTTTTATGTTTTCTTGTTATTGTGTGATTATCTATATTTTGGTCCAAAAATCATTATTTACATAAACATTTGCAATTCTTTTTGCAATGTTAATATATCCTGAAGATTATTAATGGACGTCTGATTAATATTTAACTGTTCAAGTTGTTGATGACATGAAATTAAAACAAAACTAATGTTAAATGCATTAACCATGGCTTTCGTATGTAAGTATCAGCGTCAGCCTTAGTCAAATCACCGTACGATGCCGTACGGTGCCCGGCAGTGCATCGGCCGATGTTATCATATACAATCGCCGGCCGACGCCCGTACGATTTGTGACCACGTACTGAAAAAAACCATTAAAATTCGTCCTTTGCCCGGGTGTTTCTTAAAATTGCCAGTGAGGTGCAAATTGCTGAAATCGTTCGGCGTCATGTTTATTTGTGACCATAGCATTTGACATGTTTCTTTCCAAACTTGTAACTTAAACCCGGGTCGCTTCGGCTTTCACCAATACGTGTGAATTATACGGAAAAAGTGTCGATGAAACACGGAAATAATCGAAAAAACGACGGATATAGATAGTTCACTATAGTAAATGCCACTGGCAAAAGCTTAATGTTTTGCGTCACATGATCAAATTTCATCATTTACCTTTGAAAATTCTTACAATTTCTTTAACATAGAATTCGGAAACCAACAGTTTTAATGGATCTATCTATCACACAAAGGTTTACTGTTTCCCGTACATGTACTGCATTTCTTCGGGGGAATTTGTTTGAAAGAAAATCTTAACTCTTTCAAAACAAGAAGAGAAAAAGCTGGCCCCAAATGATTTAAGAATATTGTTAACAGCCATATGCAAACGCCTTCAAAACAATGTGAATAATTCGACACATGTTGGCGTGTCTAAGTCATGTGATGTTTTTTCCTGACAAGATAAAGTTTACATTCATTTCACTGGTGTTTTAACTGTCAACACATTTCGCCGAGTGTTTTATTAATAGGAAGAAGACAGCAATTGATATTTTCAAATTACGATTCTGTCTGAGCTGACAGGAATACGACTGTAGCTAATGGACCGCTGCTAAACGTGTTCAATTCCCTCCGCGAGTCAGTTACAGGGCTACTGATAAACGAACTATTTTTCTTTGAATCTAGACACACGTCCACTTTAATGCTTCTAATCCATGAAACATTTCTTAGCATATTATTTGGGACAATTCGGTTAAGTATCGGTAACAGTTTTTTGCTTCAATGTAAATTTATGAATAGCGGCATATAAATTACCGTTTCTGGAAATGTTTTAATTGGAAGTTAATATAAATCTAACAGACACGTTTCACTTGCGGATCCAGGGCGCCCCCTCCCCCTTACGGCCGCGGAACTATGATTGTTTAAGCCCAACACGCTAATTTTCTTCCTTTTTGTTCGTTTCCCATCGCTCGCGATTTAGTATTTTACCAAATCTACCCACTACTCCCTCCCATACACACACATCGTTGACAAAGTTACACCCCGTGCCCTGTGAGGTCAAATCTGGAGCCGCCACTGCGTTTGAAGATACATTATTATAGAAGCGGCAGGATTCGCGCAAACTTATTTTCAAGATAATGGGGCTAACTCTCTTACATGTAACGCTAAGCATTCTAGTCCAATGATGCGAACTACTTTTATTACTTTCATTTCATAAATTCACACGAAAAGGATTTACATGTTACCCAGTAATGTAACATACCTTATAATACATGAATAGTAAAAATACTTGTCCCCCTGATTAAAAATATATATGTATGGCCAGTGTGTGCGAAAACATTTTGGACTACGCTGGACATTTTGTCTGACGTAAATCATTGTTATGCAGGACATTTTCAAGCCACGCAGGATATATTTAGAGAAAAAAAAACACAAAGATAATAAACAAAACCTGTTTTCGAACCCTTTTATACATCAATCTTATACCATAAGTAATATGGCACTAACATCAATGAACTAATGCATTTTGTTAATTTCCAGACATTTGGCACGGTTTCTGCAGTTGGTCTTGTAATCATATCTTATGTGGAATGGGTCCGGTACCCTCAATTTGGGATTTTATTGAGTCGCGGAAAGCGCCAATTGAGAATTATGTGTATTTCGAATAAATGACAATACATGTATATGCATTAATTTAGAATAATTATGTTTTTTTATTTTCTTTAGCGGACATGTGTGGCTATAAGCATCCTGTTAAAAGGAAACGCTACTCGGAATTAAACGAAAAAACTACTTAAGGCTTTGATTTTTATTCCGCAAGTCTACAATTTACGCCGGACAAATATGTCCGCCGTATTTAGCAGCTACGACGGACAATTGGGAAATACGTCGTCAATATCCGACGTGTTTGACGTATTTCGCACACACTAAGACTAATAGTATGGGTAAACGCCTCTTTTTGGTATACGGAATTGTGTTGTATTTTAATTTCCTACGTGGCCATGGCTATGGCCATCGCGCGATACGGAAGAGGGTCAGTACGCAGTACGCGTTAGTATTTAACGTAATTTTCTTAGCCATAAAACACAACACATGATATTAATGCAAACACTACTTCACACGTTAGCTCCACTCTCGCATTCAAGTTATAATTATTCTATTCAAAACGTATGTTTTGACCCTGTCAAGTGCAAATACAAAAAGCTCTTATAGTATACAATAGCCACTTGGCAGGCTTAAATAACACGAGGGTATGCATTATATGCAAGTGTTGATCACCCTCACTAATGCAATAGTTTTAAATTCCGTCATTCATCAACTGAATAAATATTTCAAGACGCGGATTAAGTCGACAATTTTTTATATTTCAATCTATTCTGGGTTTTTTAGCTGATACGGTCGTTACATTAGTCAAGATTTACTTTTTCTGGTGTATTATGGTATGTGCTCATTATAATGATGATTTCTTTTAAATAACTGAGTTTTTTTAGTTCAGAGAAAACACTTAGTGCTGGACAAATACATTTAAATATATTTCATTTCTGAATATTTGACTTATGCATTTTTTTAAATAATAATAATAATAATAATAATAATAATAATAATAATTATAATTATAACTATAATAAAATAATAATAATAATAAACATATCACACCTCCAACAAGTTTCCAGCTTTTCCATTGGTTAAAACGACGTCAGGTGACTGCTCAATATTTTTCTATATTGAGTCAGCTACAAATATATGGTAAAATTCTAAATGCCTTCCTATATTAATAAAATAAAGTACTATTTTCTCTGTAATAAGAAAGTCTATGGCCGTAAACAATTATAGTTTACTGCAATAGACTTTCTTTACACAAAATATTATGCTAGTTTCTGGTTATCATGACTTATAAAGGGAAACACTCTTGTTAAGATAAAAATTCATACAGCATGGTGTTTAACCGCAGTATTGATTGTCTAGTGAGGTTTTTTTGAGTCATGTATATGTAAACAAATAAAAATGCAAAAGACACGAAGCAAATTTTGATTTAGTTAATAAATCTGTAGTTTTTTCAAATTTAAATGTGGTAAATCTAATTAGAGTCTATTGCTTAATGTGTGTGAAATGTACTGCATTTGCTTTTTTAATCTCTAATCGTTCCTTTGACCAACTGTTTTACAACTCAGTACGGATTATTTTGTGAGAACAGTATCTACTCAGTATCATAGTACTAAACGTTGAGTACATGTATTTGATTAAAAATTCTTCGAAATAATGGTTATTATTAGAAGAATTACATAAAAGCTCTTCTGAAGAAACTGCTTGTCATACAAAAGTCTTCTCTTAAGATGGTTAAAAGAATGTACAGTTTCTAGTGTAACTGGTAGGTTTATCTTTGTTTTACATGTTTACCAACTTATTTTAGACACATATCAAAAAGGGTGTCTGTGTAATATAAACAAAACAGGGTGTTTTGCTGCCCAATACGGGATAATACGGGGCAGTCATCAGATTAATATGGTAATCTTCTGACTGCCCCGTATTTTCCCGTATTGGGCAGCAAAACACCCTGATTTACAAATGGACTTCAAAAACAAAATAACAGAATTAAATTAACATATTATGGATAGTATTTAAGTGTAAACATGCATTTATATAAAGTTCAACAATATAAATAATGTATTTTTAACAAACAATATAGATCATATAAAATCCAAATGTTTAAGGTAAACATATAAATACAAAGATATTACCGCATCTGGTTGAGTTCATTATGCTATGTTGAAAAAATATAGATGACAAAATGTTTAAAGACTCTATAAACATTTGTTTCAATTTTTTAATTTAAAAAAGATGCTATTCTTAATTGTGTTCTACATCTATGTCTTGTTTCAATTATTATGTTTTATGATGTGAAATGCGCGGTATTTCTTCAGACGATTTTGTAGTAACCAACAACTTGCTTTTCTGCGAAGAAGTTTGTCAGAACAATTATTGTAGTTTGCATTTTAATAACTTACTCGTTAGGTCTAATGCGACAGAAACATTAAACATTTTTATTATTCCTTTGAAATAGTTGTTATGTTGTCATCGTTAAAGAGACGACAGCGCATTTCACTTCATAAAACATGATAATTATAATAATATAAAAAAATATAATTATAGATGTAGAACACAATCAAGAAAAAACATCTCGTTGACATTAGTTCTCGTTCGTGTTAAAAGTACATATGTTGACAATATTAACAATAGTAAAATATCTGCATTAGTTCATTATTTACGAAATATATTAGTCAATAGGGACGCATGAGTCGTCAGTTTATGAGAAAATACTAAAATAATACTAAAAGCCGGCACATATAACCGGAAAAAAAGCGGTAACCGGATGCCTTAACTAAAACTGCAGTTGACAACTGGTATCAATGGTCATTATGTTACATTAAAACACAGAACTTAGCTCTTAATAATGATAAATAATATGTTAGCGTATCTTAGTCTAATGGTTATGTTTGCAATTAGTTAATGCAAACCAATTCTTCAATCAATCGATATAACTTTTATTTACCGTCTATTATCAATGTTTTTGTATTACCGGCATTTTAAAGCACTTACCATGTCTATCTGGGGGACTGTAAAAATATGAAAATGTTTTAAGGTTATTGATACCTAATTGCCATTTAATAAGTAGCCATTATTGTCGAGCTTTTAGCACTGTCTCCGTAAAATGTATTAATGTACGCAATTTTGCAAATGCACGGGTTATAAAGTTCTATCCTCTCTGATGTACACACCTAAATTTAGAAACCAGAGTCCAAACTAGACAACAGGACTAAACATATAAAGTAATACTTGTGATGTTTTCAGTACCACTGGGGCGAACATTAAAGAACAATCTTTGAAATGACCAAGAGAGTCTTCCTCGTTTTAAGCCAAGTTACGTATTAGGGAAACATGAATGTATGTTTTCTAAACAAATCAAAGACAAGGAAATATCATTTTTAGATACACTGGGGTAGAATCATACTACAACACGTTTTGCGTATGTGGCAAAGACATATCTGAACTCAATTTAAAACATGATTGAGTGTGTATCATAGACAAAATACGAACATACTTAATGCGGAGATAGAGACATCTGGAATGGGTACGCTTCGAAATATATTATCGTCAGCCAAGATTCATATTAGTGTAAATATGAAGTGGAAAAGAAACTCGGTGAAAAAATGAAACACCTAGGTGTCTGTTGAAAGGCGTATAATAAGCTTTTAACGTGTTAGACAGCGTGATCATTTCCATAAAACGTATATCGATTTTAAAATTCAAACTCAAAAATATATTTCCTTTGATATCAGGAAACTCGTGTCATGTTGACTCTAAGTGTGGTGCAAGTATTGCAGACTATGATTGGTAACCTAGGTGTCTAATTCCTGAGGCGTTGCAGCAGCTGTCATTAGATTAATAACTTGTGAAAGACAATTACGTGCAGCATGGAGAACAAACAAAGGCCATCAATAAAAAGTCGGTTCTCGTTTTTATTAGCAAATTGAATGTAATTTTCAGCCTGTTGAAGATGAAATAGCAACTTTTGCTATTTCCCACTTATATGAGGAAAGGGTGTGCGAGTGTGTGTGTTGTGTGTAGGGGAGGGTTTATGTGCGTGTGTTTCATTTTTATTCATGCTTATTTATATGAGGTAAATTACAGAACACGTTCTTATTCTAGATGGAACCTATCTCATTTTTGCGAAGTTTGAGATAAAAGAGAAGTTAGAACAATCTTTATAAGTTATATGCTGAGCGCTAAGAAAAAGCATTATTTTCTATTGTTTATAACCGTTGACGTTTCTTACAAAAATATTCCGGTGTTGAATAATGGTGACATATAATTATTCATGATTTCGAGTGCCTTTTAGTCTGATGTGTCTATTGACACAGACGTAATGGAAGATGATACCAAACTGCGTTACCATGCCAATCATTTTACCCAGTTCCTTTCCAAAATGGTACCTATTGAAGATGTTTTGACAGCGCGTGACGCATATAATGTATATTTGGAGGAAATGCAATTTATTAGAAATAGAGACGGTAGATTTGGTTTCTTTGCTAAAACTTGTAAAAAGGATCCGGGAGGAGTTTCTGCCACGCACTTAGCACCAGCTTTATAAACGTGCATGTGAAGACTTGTTCAGGTGACAAAATATAGGAAGTGCAATTTATTAATTAATTTTATCTCTTGGTTTCTGCATAAATTATCAGCCCTTGTGAATGAGAAAACAGTCATACGTTTGCAAAGGAATTAGTCTGGTACTTGTGTAAACATTTGTGCTTGTTAAGTGAACTGAAGGAAAATATGACCTTGTTGTATTGGTCAATGTGCATTTCGGCTTTACATAGGATTTTCCCTTTTCTCAGATTAATTGAATTACTGCAGCTGATGTTTAGTGTGTTTGTGGCGACTGCAAAATAAACTATATCATGGTGTAGTTTGATATTTCTGGTCCTTTGGGTTGGATTGTATAAAATTATGTTGTTTAGATTTGAAAATAGAGCTCCGCTCATGCGCTAGGGGGCGTCAATGGAGTGGCACTTTTCATTTCCATTGATGAACATCTTCAATCAGACCGAAGCTGCTACTTCCGCCATCCATACAAACTATGCTGTTTAAGACTTTTCGTATTCTCAGATTAATTTTAAGTAAACAAAAAATTTAATATGTTTGTGTTGTGTGTGCTTTGTGACAGGAAAGTTCCGTTTTTGTGTAATCGCGTTTTCGTTTTGCAGCTTTCAGCCCGTTGGTAAAATGAGTTTACAAATTCATTTAAAATGAGTGAAATTGATTAATATGGTCTTATTATATTAACCCAGTTTACATGGTGCACATTTCATAGTTTTCAATTTAGTATAATGTCTTTAATCTTAACTATTATTGCAATATCCAATACAATCATAGTTTTAATTCGCTTGAATTTCGAATACAAAACTAAACTGGTGAAGAGGAAAGCCCTCAGGAAGCATAGCCTGCACGAGAAAACAGCAGCCTCGGTTTTATTGAAGCTGTTTATCAGTGGTAATGAATGATGCCACACCACTGACGCCCCCTAGCGCATGAGCAGAACTCC
>Ga0224511_10004814_pt1 | contig 10367 bp, 8 predicted proteins | sample SF_May12_sed_USG_2_FD_169988 | JGI IMG/M metagenome (GOLD analysis project Ga0224511, IMG submission 169988) | Sediment microbial communities from San Francisco Bay, California, United States - SF_May12_sed_USGS_8_1 | ecosystem: Environmental > Aquatic > Marine > Sediment | place: USA... | reverse complement strand
GATTCGTGTCTCATGATATCGGTAGAGAGGGAGAAACGGTAATAATGGATTCGTGTCTCATAATATCGGAGAAACGGTAATCATGGGAGGTCCCAACCAGTGAATAATTAGGGTCAAGATCACTCCACGGCTGTTAAAGATCCACCTCTCCCGTCTCGTTAAGAGCAGCCGAATTTCGGTGGGTGACGCGTAAACAAATGGCTTGAGTTGACTGACCCCCCAACCCCCCAGGACCATTCGCTCAGTCTGACTGACCCCCAACCCCCCAGGACCATTCGCTCAGTCTTGTAGCACATGCTTCGCACTGAATTAGTGTGTGCCCTGGTAGAGTGTGAGTTGGCCCGGCCAGCCAGCTTACGCTATAAACTCCTCACATTCCCAGCTGTTATCTGGGTTGCCAGATAACCCCGATACGGAGTAATGAGTGGGCACCTACTACTAGAGAGGAGTGGCCTCGCAACCAACCATAAGAACCCAGAGTTGGAATCCCGTTCATGGTGAGCTCTCATTGTATGAGCTCCTCACATTGAAGTGGGGCTCTGATACTGACTCACTTATGGTGCTCCATGCCAAGCCATGATCAGCGAAAAACAAAACAAAACCTAACCCGGCAGCTTACAGTTGACGTCATAAGAAAAAAAGACAGCAACAGGTGTCACCTAGGGGCCAGCCTAGAGAAGCTGAGATAATTTGTATTATTACTATCAATATAATAATCACAAATAGTATTATCATTATTAGTATTGTTATTATTATTATTACCTGGTGGAGATTCCAGAGGAACTTTTTTCTCAATGCTGCTCTTGCTGTCTATAGATACACCAGAATCCGTTGGAGAAAACAAGGCATTCTCAAAGCCTGTCATCTGCAAGTACAAAGTCAGTTCAATTCTCATGCTAGTTTCTGTGTGGCAGCCAAGACCTCTGTTTTTCTTAATGTGCCCAGAAATGTTTGATCGCGAGGAAAAATGGGAGCAAAGCAAATAAAAGAAATCATAATCCATACGACCATAAAATAGAGAAGAGCCTTACCTGATCATTATGTGGATCGTAGGTCACAATAAAGCTGTCTTCGAATGGTAAAGGTGAATCATAGACAGGATTATCGAAACCTTGGACAGAAGTACCGCGAACACCCAACTCCATCTCATTCTTAAAGTTACCGGAGGTTCTACAAGAGACAATATTAACATACATGTAGGTTGACAGTACTTGAACCAGTTAGGTTTAATGCTTAAAAAATAAAAGAGTAGACTGGCGCCAAATGGCTTTTGGGCCAAAAGTCTTTCTTTTCTGTGTTGTGGATCCTTCACAATATCAACCACTGGTTCCTCGGGAGTCAAGACCATAGCGCTATCATAGAGTTGAGGAGGATAATTCTATGCTCTCGCATATTTCCGAGAAGTACATGTATGAGAAGTACATGTATGTGCAAACCAGATTGAAAACTCTATATACAAGCGCAGTGCCTGCACCAGTTTTCTGCCCGCGAGGCATGGCGATAACTATAAGCTGGCCTATAGCACAGAGATAGAAGTTTATTTCGTGGTTCACTTACACTGTATAGAAATACCCTCACTTCTGCGCGAATAAAATATTGCAATCTTTACATTGGTAAGCACGGTAATACTTGTTAGTGCAGAAACTCACTTTCGCCGATAGAGGATAACTCCAGCTATGATCAGTAACACACAGATTACTCCTATAGCCACCGAGATGGCTATAACTACATTTGTCCAATAGCCTGCAAGAAATGATCAGACAATATTAAAGGGGTTATGTCATGGCTCAAAGTGTCTTCACCCGTTCTCAGATTCTGAAGCCTACCATGAACAAATGGGCCCAATACCCAGCTCAAATGGAAGCTTAGATATAGCCCTATCCAATGCGCATACTTGGAGCCCTCTGCGATGCACTTTTCAGAATGTCGATGCAACAGCATTGGCCTCGAGATAGGTAATTAATACAGAGCTGTTGGTGTTTGCATTGATTTTTCAGCTTACGAGCTGATGTTTGGAAAATCCTCTTGCAGGTGTGTACTAAAACTGTAGTTACACAAGTCTGAATAGAGAAAATGTTCAACAAAAATATAGAAATGGGGTTTCAGAGTGCAGTTTGTCACCTGTCAGTGAGTGTGGGTGCCATTAATGCGCAATGATAGAAGCCCAAACACAATGGCCTCTATTTAGGAGGAGAAACCGGCAAAGCACTTCTTATAACTTAAACTTTCTCCAATATTATGTTCAATTTTGAGTTCCACCCGATAATATGAAGGATTGAAGATCATTAGGTTACTAAGCTTTAGATCCCATTTTCTTTCCATTTGGGCCGTTCGGGCCGTAGTTATTTGAGTGACTGATATTCATTTTTTGAAAAAAGCCCACTCACTATCCCCGCAATGAATGCGGCGTTGCCTCCCTTTAAGAAAGGGAAACGCAACTTCGAAAGTGCGTATACATTCGACCGTGACATAACACCTTTAAATTAGATGAGGTGGGTGGGAGGGGAAAGGGAGGGAGGGGGAGTGGAGGTAGAAAGAGGGAGAGGAGTGATCAATGATCAAAGAACATGATTCAGTGCGAAGGATAACATTGTGTCCAAAACCTACCTGGTTTTCCTGTATGAGGTGGAGCGGTTGGAGGAATGCAGTCCAGTACGCCATCACTTCTCTTAACAGGGGAACTAGCAAACCAGATACCTAGACCGCTCTCATCTGAAGATGAAAGAAAAGGTTAGGCGTGTAGGGAAGGTAGCTAAATAGGTGGTGAAATACAAATATCAAGTGGAGGCCACAGCGGGACCTGAACTGAAAAAGGGTAAAGGTTGATTGCTGGGGATGTGGCTGTTGGAGTGCCAACTTGTACCGGCGATGGTGTTTATGAGGTGAGGTGCTATTCATTTATCTTCTCGCTTTCACCTTTCCCAGCTCTGAAGGGAGCCAGGGGCTCATTCCCTGCCGGGAGAAAATATAGAGTTTGTTGGAAAACCTCACGCACAAGCTGTGTTTGAACTCAGGACCTTCAATGCCAGTGGCTAGCGCTCCGAACACTCAGTCCCGAAACTGTCCTATCTTCTAGCAGTAAGAAGATGGGAGACATTTATAAATTGCTGATATTCGTGGCACAAGAGTTTGTTTCCTGTTCATACTCCACATTATTATTTCCTTTTGCGGGGTTTGAGGAGTTTTCTCCCCTTCAAGAGAGTTCTGGACATCCTTCCGGCCACCAATAATGTAGTTACAAGTTCAATTTACATGTTTTGGGCAAGAACTTCTTATAAATGCATTCAGATCTATCTATATAAATGCAATCTTTGGTCAATGGGCAAATATACACCATTGATTCTGTTGAGAAAGGAAGGAAATGAGTACATGTCAACTACAACTAGATGAAATAAGTAATCCTCTAAGGAGGGTAACTCCATGAACTAACTGAAAAGGTACTGGAAAAAGATCACGCGTACCCACTAGGCTTCTCACTTGGCAACAGTTGTCATGGTAATAGGTGAGTTATGGTAATGACCCTCTGATTGGCTAGCATCCAGGCATGCAAAAATCAAAACATGAACTCAGTGAACCATGGCACTGTAAATCTTATCATAGGATTGGTATGTGGTGGACCCTACATGTACACTAGTTCCTCCTTTGCACCCCATGTCTTACAGCCAATAATTACTGCAGTGTGGCCAAAATGTAATGTTTTCAACAGGATATAATCTAGGCTGTAATGTATTGGTCTTATTGTTGATTCAAAGTTGACACTGGATTGGACTCAAACTCAAAATATTAGCTTGTTAGTACTCAATACTTTAGTAGCCAGCCACTGACATTTTAGGAAAGGTCTAGTAATGACGCAGTTTACACTCACTTTTCTGTAATTCGTTGAGAATCTGACACGAGGCTAAGCTCGCTTCATTGCCTTTATCCTCATCGACTCGACCCTTCAGCACTATCTGCATTACTCCTTGCTCTAGAGGCCCAATTGCGTAGACAGTATTGGGGAAAGAACCCAACACCTTTTGTACCGTCGAATGCAGCGAGGACCAGGGAAACTCTGTGACTGTCTTATTTGTGTTCAGGAATACCAACGCTCCTGTCAGAAAAATGAGATTGGGAGAGGATACTCATAGGTGAGATATGACAGCTTAGTGGGAGAATGAATGTATCTCACTGTCCCCCGATGGGCCGGGGTCCGTTCCCGGCCACGGCGGAGTATTTCAAGGGATTATTCCTGACTGATTACATATGCTGCCTTGTGCGCATGTCTGGGAGGACCAATGGCTAGGACCACAGCTGGAACAGTGGTTGACAGTGAAGTGGCACCCCTTTAGAAAACAGTCAAACACAAAACTCTCCTGAAAATCATGAGATGCCTATGAATCAACCCGATCTACAACGAACAAAAGTAAGCTCATCGGTCAGATGTGATAGCTCAGATGAATACCTATCACTGTGACCCAGAGAGTAACCTTTATGTACCATTGAGTTAACTCTATGGGCCATAGTTGACCCATTCACTCCAGGCCCTTGGTTAATAATTCTATATCCCATAAGCGCGAATGTCTGCTTTGAATCTCGCAGACAGGCCAGGAAGTATAATGCCAACAGATTTTTCTGCCCCCATCTCCTGTCCACACTGTTTGAGAACTTTCCGGGCGCAGATTGGACTGATCAATTAGCCCCACAGAACCCGACCAGCCCGACCCCAGGATAAGGACATGTATGTATTGTCTATGGTCTAAAATGTTTGGCAAGGGACTGCTGGTATAGAGGAAGGAGTTGCTGTGTAGGGGAAGGAGTTGCTGGTGTAGAGGAGGGGTTGATGGTCTCTATCTCTGAACAGAGAGTACAGGAGGTCCCATAGTTCACTCACCACAGATATTGCAGCACTGGCCTTTGGTGGGGCGAAGTGAAACAGTGCAGTTATATTCAACAGGACACTGGTGATGCCGACAAATTCTTTCTCTATCCAGAGACTGTAATATAAACATATAACCTAATGAAGAGTTGTAATGTGTGACACGGTTTTAGAAATCTGACTTCTATTTACTCTAAAGCCATGGTCACCAACTTAATTCATGACTGAACTTCAGAATAACTCAGGTTATTGATCTTTTTTCTTCTGGTCTCCATGGCAGAGCAGCTATCAGGAGTGGTGCAAAAATTGCCCCATTGGGTCTTTGACTCAGAATTTCTGTTTGCACCCACGTGCCCCATATAGAAGGCAGCTGTATGTAGGGGACATAAAACCAATGAGTTGTTGCAAAAGACAGTTTTGCCCGAATTGGGAATTGGTCCAAGGCTCATACACTTGTCCACCAAGCTAGCGAGAGAGCAGTCAATTGTTAACAGTCAAGGAATGATTTGGACCTGCATCAACCGGTTGAGACCTCGATCCATTACTGCTTACATATATGCACCACCGTATGGTGACTTGACTTGTAAATAGCTCTTTTATTATTAGAGCGTAACTTGTTGTTAGTTGGATGATTGTGTGGCTACTCACTGGATCTGTTGGATAGGCACATTCACAGTCACTGGTGGTGGAGTTACATCCTTTACTAGTGATTTCCTCAGGCGCCACGGAGCTGTTCTGGAACTCAAATCTGGATTGTTCTGACATCCAATACCTCTCCAAGTCTGTATCAAACCGAATAGTCTACAAAAGGTTGAGAAATTTCCTTTACTGCAATATGCAGGGGCTTGTGTACTGGTGCCTGTCTTGGCTTGAAAACCACAAGTGCCCTTTCCAACCACTACTATGATTACTAGATGGTGAGGCAACCAAGAACCACAGACATGTTTAATTTGGTTACCAAGCAAATGTTTAAACGCTAGATGGACCAATAGCAAACCTAAGTTTTTTTAGACCAGGTCAGCTAGGCCTAGGCCGTATCTTACACACGTATCCATCACAAAGTGGGATAGTGGGAAAGTGCAATGGCTAACGTTCAAAAGATCCTGGGTTCAAGCCCTAGTTATACTGGGCGTCCGCTGTAAGAATTAGTTCCTCACATAACTGCTAGCTCCTGCCACCCCAACAAGCCTCAGACAGAGGCCGTCCATTATCTAGGACAGCCAAGTGCCTGTGTAGAATTTACAAAAAGGACATGGGGAGGCGTTTACCTGGCCATGGACCTGCATTCCTCCAACGATCAACTGTCCTTGCTCCATGTTAACAAGGAATGCATCATCAGCTGGAAAGACCACCTCATCCCTGGCACACGGTACACGCTGCATGTCCAACAAGAAACGTTGACTCGAGTTTGAAATGTCTAGACTCCATGATGCAAAATCAAACCAGGAACTGGCTTTTCCTTCAAACCTAAGTTCTACAAGAAATGGGTTGTTTTAGTAGCATAAACATATGGCAAGAGTTGAGAGCCTGGTTGGCTGTTAGCTGAATGCCAGCCAGCGCAGTAACTCTTCCATGAAATACACGCTTGACCAGTTAAGTTACCCTCCCCTAGAATATCTTTATGGCTGGACCAGTCTCAAATTACAGCCTGCCATTTCCCCATCAATAATAGCCTGTTTTTGTCATCTTAAAACTGACGCAATCACATATCAGGAGTGGCAAACGTTTTACTGACTCATGCCTAGGTGGATGGAAGATCCGTAATGAATTCAATAGACATGGTGGGCTTGGACTAACTGGGAAAGCGTGATAGCTCTTCGAAGAGGGCATGGTCAAAATCTCGAAACCCTAGGTTTCCGTCGAACAAAGTTCCCTGATGGAGCAACAAGAGCGACTGGGTCAGAGTCAACACTCTACCACAAAGTGAGGCTTGTTTTTGTTTTGAACTACGATTATCTGAGGCACTCACACTCACAATCAGAGCCTGCCATGGCGAGAATTTGAACCGAGGTTTTCCCGGTTGCCAGCCCAGAATTCTTCACTGAGCCATCCCGCTATCCCAAGGGCCCGAGTAGAACAATACAATAGTACTTTTGTTATCCGCCCTTTACCTCGTCCTGGGACAGTGCAGCGAGACGTTGTCTCATCCGGCATGGTAAGCTGAGCAGGGTCAACCGAAGGACCGCTTGGCCTATCAGTAAAGGAGAGAGATGCTCCCTCTCCAAATACAATCATCATATTGTCAGACATTCTCTGTAACCAAGGTGTGGAAAAAATTAATGAAAGAGGAGAGCAAGGTTTGCGTGCATCGAATGTCAAAAAATACCCAAAAGACTTTTGTCTCCAGTCGCTAAAGTAACCATCATGAGGGTTCACTAGCTGTTGTCTGTATCCTAAGATAGTGAGACTGCGACTATACTGTTGACTACACTGAGAGCTGCTAATTTTTTAGACTAGGAGCTGTTTACAGACCCCAAATGGCGGGTTGGACACGCCTGGTTTGACGCCTCCATTGTCACATATGGTTATACATGGCCGAGTTATTTCGTTATTTTTGTGCTACCCAAATACTTCAGCATTCTGCTTTAACCATAGAGTTATAGAGGATAACTCCATAGTTTTAACAGAACTCTGTTAACTAGACCTGGGAACTGTATAAGGAGCTCGTGGCTTGAGCCTGGGATCTTTCAATGTTGAGCCAAGAAATCAACCCCCCAAGCCACCCTATCACGGTATGAGTCAACAAGGACCAAATCTCTATCTCTTATCGACTTGAAATGGGCTAGAATGAGCCAGAAATAGAAACATCCATCTTATTTGACATTGTAATCACCTCTAACATAAATAATGGTAGCATCATCCTGTCTGTTTATGGTATGCAGATGAGTGCCCATCCAGTCCCCAGCTCACTGAGTAGTTGGGCTGGCTTCAGTGCACGGCTGGCATAGTACTTGTAGTGTTTGTGCTTCATGCTCGAAGAGCACTAGGTATTTATGAGCAAACATGACTTGTTTCAGGAAGCGAGAGTTGTACAACCATCAGTCTCACTTGCTCATCAGGGATGGGCCCGATCGGCAAGTTATGGGTCGAGCCTGTTGGGGGACAATGTGGGGGGGGCTGATTGGGTTGTCAAGCTAAACCCTATTCACATGTCACCCAAGAAGGGCAGAACACTAGCTACACTAGCTGAATTTCACTTATGAAGGTATCCTTTTGGCTCAACTCATTTTTCCTGTGACTAAACAGTACCCGTCCAGTTTCAGAAGGCAGTGGTTCACACCTGTACTTTGACCGTAGAGGTGGCTTTGGGCATAGTCGACTTCCACTGCCCAGGTTTGCCGCTTAGGTCTAACCCATACCATCGTCGCCCGAGAACGTAGTTCAATTTTAACAGAATCCTGACACACACCATGAAACACAACAAAAAAGAACTTACTAATTCTTGTAGTGTATCATTGGTCTGGATATAGATAGATGCCATCATGTCCTTGGCGAATACTTTCCGATCATTCGAACATACCACACCACCTCCATTCCAATTAGCCGGGTCATCGAAGTTGACATTTTTGGTCCAGGTTTTGACATCTGCGCTGATTATCTGCACTGTGAGAGGTAAAGAGAGTTGGTCTAGAGTTTTATGGGAGGATAACTTTATGGCCTGGTATAAAAGGTTGAGTATCTTAAAACTCTAAGGCGCCCCCTTGAACTTCTGGCCAAACTTGAAAAAAGAGGCTATTTCAAGAAGCAAAGTCCGTACAAACGTGGTGAGCAGTTTGCCCGTACGAAGCTTACTGTCTGGGTTTGAGCTCATGATCCATAGAGTTATCCGCCATAAAGTTACCTCATATATTTCATGATCGCGCAGTCAAGACCAAGTGATTGAATCGCACCACCATTAGTCAAGTTGAATTCCACACACGAAAATCGCCTCATGATGGCATCCCCACAGCCAGTGTTTAGTTGTGAGAACAGTATTTGACACAATCGGAGTGACGCAGTCCAAAGCTGTCCAATCTATCTCGCCTAGTTCGAAATTCTCTAGGTATAGTTCGCTAGCTTTTAGGGACCTTTCTATGAGTAAAAGTGTTGTTGTTGTTGTTGTTGTTTGTCTTTCGTTTTCGAAGATGATCAGAATCTCGGTTGGTATAGGTTTGGATATAGGTGGTTGAGACACTCTGGCGGTGGGTCCAGAGGTGACTGATCAGACCAACCTGGGCAGGCGGGACATCTGTGAGTTGGAAGGGAGAGGGTTTGCACACTGTTCGAGGGTCGTTCTTCACTCTTTGGCTTATACTTTTTGGCCTCCGACACCAGTTACTACTCGAGAACGCCAGCTTGAAGGAGCTCGGTAAGGATCATGAGTAAACGTAAAGTACAGTATATGAATGTCTCCCTAGCAGGTGATAAGGCAAGTAAGTAAAGACTATAGGTACCTACCATGCACCAGAAAGAAAAGCAGGGACCTCTTCCCCACCATCTCGCTGTTCTGACCACCTGCTGACCTTGGATGTAGAAGTACTGACTAACACAGCTTGGTACAGCCTGATACCTGTTACGCTTTTAGGTAATGTGAGACCGACTGTTGCTGATCAGTTCACACTGAGGTCAGAGGTCAACCCTTCATCCAACACTCTGCAGATGAGCCGCTACTATTGTGGGTATTGATACCATAACCATGGAGATAGGGATAAAAGCATAAAGTGATCCTCCTATTGTCCCATACCGAGTTGTTAACTGATAACTGCAGGCCGGCTGAAAGGTTTCCAGATCACCGAGTCGCCAATTGAATCATCAGAGCCTAGACTCTAGACAGCAGCAAGTGGAATGATTGTCTAGCAACTGCATAAACGTATTCACCAAATGTTGCCATCAGACTAACTTTTGTTGTCACATATCAAAAACAGCTTCCCTGACCTTAGTCCCAGGTTGCATGACACCTTGTCCAACTGATCTCAAAATTCCACTATTGGTTGATGTAATGTGGGAACTTCCATTGACCGCTGCGCTGTCGTCAATGGCCCGACTACACTCCTACTCCTATGGACTACAACTTATCCTGATCTCCAGTCCGTAAGGTGGCCACTTCCTGCAAAATTTACTGACCCATGGGTAGTTTAGGGCTTTATTATCCATCTCGCAACAATTGCAACAACATACAGCTTTATTTTATTGGAAGTTTCACAAGCAGTTCTTTAACACATAAATGCTTGCTTGCTCGCTCGCCCTCTTGCTGCGGTAACAGGTCACTGACCCTAATTAGGATCACATGTTTCAGTATTATTGATCACAGACCCCTGCTAAAATGCTGACTGGGGTTGTGAACTGAAATGAACCAAAAGCTGTTGACCAATGATGCCGATTTCAGTTTATGTTGACCAATTCTATTGATATCCTCTCAAAATTAAATAGGAATCAGGACTAAAGTTGGCATGGTAGCGATCCATTAAATGATTTATTTTATTGCCATTGCCAGTCCCGGTAGGTACTAACAATCTCAGCTGAATTCTGAAAG
>Ga0224511_10004812_pt1 | contig 10368 bp, 6 predicted proteins | sample SF_May12_sed_USG_2_FD_169988 | JGI IMG/M metagenome (GOLD analysis project Ga0224511, IMG submission 169988) | Sediment microbial communities from San Francisco Bay, California, United States - SF_May12_sed_USGS_8_1 | ecosystem: Environmental > Aquatic > Marine > Sediment | place: USA... | reverse complement strand
GATTAAGATAAAGGGAAAATAGAACATTGTAGTGCATCAGTTACATATTAATTTTCAAAAATCCAAATGTTATTAAAAAAGGTTTTTTAACTTTCAGATGGCTTCCTTAACTTTCAGCCTATTTTACATGTAATAAAAATATGAAAAGATTTGTTTCAGGAACTTCATCTTACTTATTTTGTGGTAATGACTTCACTATATAGGAGAATAATAACAGAAACTTATTATTTCATATGAGTCCTTTGCCGCATGTTCATCTACCCCATGTGTGTGGCTATTTGCAAATGTTAATGTGTTATCATTATGCGTAATATTGCGTAATATGCGTAATATTAGATTTTTGTTCACTGATTTAATGTGTCTAATTGAAAAATAAAACATCAGAGTCATTGGATGGAAAGTAAATTGTATTTCAAGAACAACAACTCACATGGTTACTGTAATTTTATCACAACTGAAACCATTCATATACTATGTTTAATGAAAATGGGCATCACATATCAATTATTGTTTTGTGTACGTTCTTTTCATGTAGATCTGGAGCCCGAAAACTCATACAACTGGTCAGTTACCCGTCATCACCGTCCAGGATCTGGTTGGATGACGTAAGATGTAACGGCACGGAGTCCAGTCTTGACCAGTGCGACCACCGATCCTGGGGTTACCACAACTGCAACCAATCCAAGAACGTTGGCGTGCGTTGTTCTAACAGTGAGTTAGTTTAAATATGTCGTTGTATTTTTATTTATGCTTTTTGTAGGTTTCGTATAATAACTAGGACTTTTTTACAGTTCGCCTCATTTTCAGAACCAGTCAGAGCACAGGATTTGTTTTAAATAGAGTACCGATGTTTTCCATTACATTTATATTGCTTTAATGGATCAGTCGAATAAGTAATCATAGGTCAGTTAGTAAAAGTCAGTTAGGACAGTGCATATAAACAACATTTTATTTCATGAAAAGCAGTTTTTTGTTTAAAATGTTTGACGCACAAAGGACGAAACACGACACACGACAAAGACTGGCGGTCTGGCGCAATGGCGCGCGTTGTGCACTACGTTCTAAGGTACATTTAAATGATGTTGAAAGAAGCTGAGTGCATCTGTTTACCAGTAATATTAGTCAACATTTGGTAATTGTCCTAAAACGACTAAGAAATTTGGTTGATGAAATTTAGTTCTTACCTGACTACACAGCGAGCCATAATATTTGACACGTTGGCCATATTGGATATAAACAATGCAGGAAACGCGAAAATATCAAGTAATGTAGATGAAGACAAACAATGTTAACAATCGTCATTTTAAGTACCGTAAACTAGATTTAGGTCATATATTTGAAAACGATACAAAAAACAAACAACAACAACAACGTAGGCACATATTTTATGCAAAGAACATGTCAACTTTCTTTCGAGTGTATCAGTCTAATCACAGATAATTGCGTGACTGCCTTTCTTGTGCTTAGACAAGCAACAACACAATACTTAAATACAGAAATGCGGTGCAACAAAGCTACAAACCAGACTGTAAAGCAATCAATATTTGACTGTTGTCTGTTGTCTAAATACTGTCATATGCTTTAAGATGTATTATCGCGGATTACTGTTTTCTGTTTCTTTCTTTTCTGCACAGTAACTTCCGTTGGGATCCGGCTGGTCGGTAATTGTGGCTCTCCCAATCAGGGGCGCGTGGAGCTCTTATACAACAACACATGGGGCACCGTGTGTGATGATGATTTTGGTGTTGAAGACGCGCGTGTCGTGTGTAACATGCTAGGATTTGCCAGGTAGGTTGAGTACTAGACCATTTTAAACAACCTGTGCGCATGCGCTGATTACAATCTTGATCAACGAGACTAGACCCCTTTTTGTGAGATTTGCAAAACCTGGGACTCTTGTGTGCTTTGTATACATAGACGATATTAGCGATATCAATAGACCCTGAATGTTAAAACCCAATATCAATTTTGTTCCACGCAGAATAAAACATGTTTTAACTTTAATGACTATGTTAATGTATAATATATCAAATCATCACAAACATTCATCAGTTTAATATGGTAGTTTTAATATTTTCACCATATGAATGATTTATAATCACAGTGTCAATATTTCCCGCATGCGACAAAAGCCGCAAATTCACGTTACAAATTCCGATTGACCTCGAACGTTATGTCGTAAACTTAAATATAATGTTCTCATTTTATAAGGAAGTATAAATAAATACAAAATTGTATGATTTCATAAATGTTTTTGAACAAAATTACGTCGGAAATGTTGTTGAGTTCGTATACATACGTACATGCGTGTACCTGTACGTGCGTTTTTCACCGAGATGATTAAAGGGACATCAATAGCTAGTGAAATGATAATGTCTGTACTGTTTTCAACAATGTATTGTTTGCATTCAACAAATCCTTTATTTATTTTTTGGCATTAAATAAGATAAGCGGTTTCCCTTTCGTCAGTTTAAAAATACTCACTACAGCTGGTGTAATGTGCCTGTGTGGCGGCTGTAAAAAGTCGCCCCGTACTACATCATTGTGTAGTCATATTATTCTGGTCCTCAGGAATCATGGAGTATACATGTATGTTGTTTACATTTCTGCTCATGCGCTAGGGGGCGTCACTGGTGTGGCATCATTCATTACTACTGATGAACATCTTCAATAAAAACAAGGCTGCTGTTTTCTCGTGCAGGCTATGCTTCCTGAACGCTTTCCCTTTCGTCAGTTCCTTCCGAACATAATCTCTAGTTTTGACCACGGAAACCGAAGAACTCAGACATGTCAAGATTTATGACCGCAATAAAATTCGGACTGATTAAAACAGATGTTCGAGCAATACAATTTGTTTGGCATTGTATTAATCAAGTTATACTGTATGTCATAAAATAACCAGCAGCACAAAAACGAAATAGTTTTTAAAAAATTATGTCGTAAATGTTCTGAAATAAAACATGTTTAATAGTAATTAACACTGTCTTAAATGTTTAATATATTAATATTTTTTTAGTATTATATTTTTAGAATCGAGCATTTCCAAAATGAGTTCTTTCAGTATTCCATCCCCGTGTCATGAATTCGGGCTAAAGTTTATATGAAAAGGAAATAAAAAGGACACTTGTTACAATGGGAATTTATTTTCAATAATATTTAAAATAAAGTAATAAAATTTACATTTTGTCTTTTTTGTGTTCACCTACGGCCCCAATAGTTCCACACCACGCAAAAAATAAAAAGAATTTCCAACAATATACATATAGATAGTCAAAATTTAAAAGCCATTAAAAGTTTAAAGATGTAATATTATTTTACAAGTTTGTGAAGGATAGGTTCAATTGCGATTTATGCGTTTGTGGCAGTGGGCCAGAAAGGAAATATCCGAACTTAGACTGCACAGCATGATGTGGCTCTGTACTAGCTTCCAATAGGCATCCGCTCGTATAAGCAAGGCAATTCCAAATAATTCGTCTGTCGTGATAAGTTGGGCGAGCTTCATACCATGAAGATACGTCAGTGATGATACGTTGCGCTGCAGGGTCTCAATGGGAGCAGCTATGGTTGGCTTGATAAGAGCGTCGAAGGGTATTCTTTCTTTTCGGTCGGTTATCACGTGCAATGCTGCAGTTTTCAACTGAAAAGCTCACCGAAAGCTCCTAAATATATGATCTCTGTGCCAGTCTCTTCAATTTAGTCGCACGTTTTTCGGAGATAAACTATTAATAATACATGTGACCTTGCGTTGATGTGTGGAGACCTGGGTGTCCGATCATGTTGTCTGTGATATGGGTAGCCTCGGGATTAAGTGTAGTGCACGTTATTGTATAATGTTCACAGATGGCTGTGTGGTGTTTACGCTGGCAGTTGCGGCATCTGTTGCAAGAGGTGCACAGCGAAACCTAATGTGTATCCGACAGACAGTTAAAGCACAGACACTAAAGCTTTACTATTTACACTCGATTCTTTGAAGGTTTGTATTCTACACATGCAGTTGCCAAATGATTACCATCGCATAAATGACCATCTTACGTTGTTAAGGGTCTTGAATATATCTGCTTTGAGTCGATGGCTTGTGAGGTGTCCTACTTCAGATGTGGAACGCTGCTGTCGAGATGACACTAATCTCTTTCTCGATAGCTCTCCATAGTTCGTGTAGCTTCCATCGTCCGTCTTTGCGGGCACGCGTCATAGCTTGTCGTACAGCGGCCGACAGTTTATCCCTGATGATGGGTACTAAAAGGTCTCCATACGTCTCGTCGCTCTGACCTAACGATTTATTCATATGCGTGTTTCTTATGTGTCTGTAAACGCTTGCAGAAATTCGGGGACATTTCTTGGGTTGAGAAACTGTATAAGGCCTTGCATCAGAGGGTCCACAATCTTGTCGTGTTGGCCGAATTGCTTCGTCAGTAGTTCGACAGCCTTCGTGTAGTAAGCGTTAGTCAGCTGGAACCCCGCGATGCACGACTTCCGACGCCGTCGACTAACGAACGCAGATACGTAAACTTCTTACGTCTGAAAGGCCGGTGTGGAGTTGCACGGCGCATTCGTAGCTGTCCCAGAACGTCTGTCATTCTGTTATATCTCCGCAAAATGTTGGCAGTGTAATGGATGACCGAAATCTCTGTAATCAATGTAGGAAATGATTCTCCGTCAGAACTCGTTGTTGTTTCCTTTGTTGGTAGTTCAAGAGATAATTTAGACATCTCTTGTTTGCTTTGCGATATCTGTTCTTCTTATTGCTTTTTAATCGAACGGGTTTTAATTCCAATTCGAAATAATATTTCTTACTATCGACGAGTTCGGTGGCCATGTCTTCCACGTCGTTGTGGTAAATGATCTCGTCGCGTGTCACTTTTACTTCTTCAGCTGTTTATGTAATCAGATAGAGAAGTCGTTTGTACTTGCAGTAACTTATTTCATCTGTGTCGAATTTCGTTAATTCGTCTGCGATGAGTCGACGATATCCGATGCGTATTGTCAGCAACTTCTGGAGGTTTATGTCTCTTCCTTGGCTAGTCGTGGCACCAAAATGTTGGCTGAAGTACAAAAAACACACGTCTGAACTTTTAACGATCTTTTTTAAACTCTATGAACGTAAAAGAACAATAATAACACTTATAACAATAAGAGGACTTCGACGTTACGCGTCTTAAGCGCAAATGCGCGTACATGTTGTAACAATAGTTTACACAACAATTATAATTAGCGTCATATGTACTTGTTTGTTGTCTTGTATCACCCTGCAAAAAAGTAAATCCGGTTTCATCAGTCATCAGAGTAATGTGATTCTTTGTAAAAACACACGATTTAATGTTCTTGGTCTTAAAGTTTCACTCTTGTGATTTATTTGCCATCTTTCAACGGAATTTTATAATGCTTGATTGTTGTTGTTGTTATAATATACATACCCAGCAATCGTTATTTTACTTAAAGATAATTACTTAATTGCTTTTTATTACAATGAACTTTTAAGCTGGAATACTACCTAATTTTGATATAGTCTTGAATATTATATAACAAATGTACTTATAATAAGCTTTTTATAGCAATAAATATTTGAAAATATGTATTATTATTAGCGAAAGCGAACACGGTAACAGACGAAACAGAGAAAATATGGCATGCGAAATACGGCCGCGATTTATAACGCATCATTACATAACGTGTTTTTGCCCGGGCCCTTCTGCCTCGGACCTGTGATGATTTTTACAGGCAGAATACTTTTGTACTTCTCTTTTAACCCATTTCTTTTTTAATGTACTTCTTTTCACTTCCCTTTCGTTATGTTCATGTTCTAAGTGACCTGGTTAGAGAGAGTTAATGCACATTTTGTCTTTTTCTTCTCCAATGAAGGTGTGAGGATTGCAGTAGCTTAAAACTGGTTTACACCCAATGAAAGTTATTGACCATACCAATGCGGTAACTCAATATTTCTTGGAAATATGATTTAATAAATCATAAATAAAATAAAAATATAAAAAACATCCGAAAAACACGCCAATGGTTTATTCTGAATGTCTGTTGCGTCTTGGTGTTCTGCGTATTATTGTGCTGTTCTGTGTGTTGGTTTTTGTTCGGGCACCTTTGTCAGGGTGCCCTAAAACTTGACATGTTTACATGTTTACAACAGTCTTTCTTTGAACATTTTTTTTTCAAATTTTATTATTGGGAGTAGACTTATAAAATTATATTGGATTTAAGATAACTGTATTATCTTTTAAACTTAATTGACAAATTAAACATGAAACCCGTACGAACTAGCGATTATCGGGTTTGAATTGGACAGGTGTCAATGTCTCCATACTTTCGCTATAGAATTGTGCGATATGGCGGTTATCGGTGATAACCGCCTCCAGCTTCTTTACCTTGGCAAGTCTCGCGAGATTTTTCGAAAAAGCTTCTAGTGATCAGCAAAGACTGGATCGCCAGACGCTTCGTTTACAGTCTGTTGTTAGGTCCTTGTCCCGGCTCCTTTACATAATAATGTACAGGTTGTTCATTAAATTACTTCTATTCATCCCTGTCTTAAAGCATTATAATTTCTGCCCATCTTTATAATAGTTGAACCATTGACCAAGTGCATATTGAATGTGTCAAGATTGTTTGTACAAATGATTGGTCCTTTGATATTATATATTAAAGATGCTAGGTCTGTATCTTTATACCCTTATAATCAGTCACAAATCTTCCAATATGTTAAGAATACTAAATAAATTAACATTGTATAAGGAATTGCAAACTTTTGTGACAACAAATGTGTTTTTGGACAAAAAAGTAAAACCACAACAACAACAAAACAAAAAATCAAACATAAAAACCCTTGCCGGAGCCGGGGATTGAACCCGGGACCTTTTGCACCCAAAGCGGATGCGTTACCACTGCACCACCGAGTCAACTGAGAGTATCGATTGTAGTCAAGCTATTTAACTGTTTTGACGCAATGGGTCGAAACGTAAATAAACAATCCCAAATTTGCGGGACAGACATTTTCAACAAATTCATGTTTTCTGTATTATTTTTGCATGCATGGATAACTATATTTGGCAGTTCCTCATATCTACTGGAGTAGGTTTCGCTGCTTAAATATAATTAAAATGTATGATGTAAACAATTATGACCTAAAAGATACAGATGTAGCATCTTTAACTTACTCTGTTCATTTTGGGCTTTGTCTTATATGCATGTACTACATCGCGTAACATCAAACAACAAACACATATATCAATACATTTTATATCGTTTAAAATGTTCTAAATGACCTAGGAAGTAAATGTAACTGTATATTAGATTTTCATTTTCTTCTCCAATAAATGTTGAATAAGTGTGAGGTTTGCTGCAGCGGAAAACTGGTTTAAACCCCCAATGTTTTTCATTGACCGTACCAAGGCGGTAATTCAACATTTTTTGGAGAAGTCCTTTAAGTAATTGAAAATTAAAAATAAAAAAACAGAAAAATCCGAAAAACACAAAAAAATAGTAATTTCTTTATGTATGTTGTGTCTTTGTATACTCCGTGTTTGTGATGTTCTGTGTGTTTTTGTACGGGCCATTTTGTCATGTTGCCCATAAACTTGACTTGTCCACATTGTTTACAACATTTTTTCTTTGAACATCTCTTCCATTTATATTAAACATAATCCATGTAGTGACAGTGAACTTCTTACTCAATCTACGTATACTACACAGCACTGGTGCTGCTGTAGCCTCCGTAGAACCGTTTGGCCAGGGTATAGGACCTATATATCTGGACGATATAAGATGTAACGGCACGGAGACCAGCATCCTCCAGTGTGATGCCAGAACCTGGGGCGAGCACAATTGTGGACACAGCGAGGACGTCGGTGTCATCTGCACCAACCGTCGTAGGCGGCTTGTATACTGTTAATGCTTATCTTTAAATGTAAATGTTTGCGCGCTTTTTAAAAAGTAGTACTTGTTTCGTTATATTTTATACGAAAACGATGTACCACTAAGTACATGTTCTTAATGAAATGGCCATTATTACCAATAGTCAGATTTAAACCCACTTTGCCAAAAGATAGGATGTTTTTTTAATACATATGATCATAGAACCAGCAATACACATACATAAAAGTAGTTGTAGTAAGTATTTCTAGTCAATTTAGTTTTCAGTACAAAGTCGAAAATATCTTCACAAAAAATAATTAAACATAAAGTAAGCATAGAACAGCGGGAAAATATTGAGTATTAGAAAAAGACACATATTATTTTCTAAATGATGGCAAAGGTTTGTTCGATGGCCATGTTGGGGCATTGTTTTTTTTCATGAAGCTGTTTCTAACATTCGTCTGGTGGGCGGCATGAACCAGTATTCCGGGCGGGTGGAGGTCTACTACAACAGCAAATGGGGCACCGTCTGTGATGACCTATTCACGAATGCAAGTGCTAGAGTTGTGTGCCGTATGCTTAACCTTCCCACGTATGAAGACATTTTTAAATTTCTAATTTCATTCTTACCTGATACCGGAAAAGATTACTAACATATTATGTTTGCTTTCCCTTTCATCAGTTTATTAATAAATATGTATGCCAAAGCACAACCTAAACAAATACTCTAATATGTTTGTATTGTATAATGTTGTTTGTTGTTTCGTTAAGTGCTGGGGCCCAGATAATCACGAATCTGGTTGGTTACCCGATACCGCCTACCCAGATCTGGCTGGACGACGTCTCCTGTGTGGGCACTGAGACCAACATCGACCAGTGCGACCACCGGACACCATGGGGTACTCACAACTGCCAACACAGTGAAGACGTTGGCGTCAGCTGCAGTGAGTAGAGCCTGATAAACATGTGTGCATGGTTTTACCATCATGTTGATAATTGAAGTTGTGTTGTGAAAAATGTATAATAATTTTAATAATAAACTTTTATATTTTAGCTTGCCCGTACATGTACATAAACCAATGTATGAGGTATAGCTGTACAACCACCTGCGATGTTGTTTGCAATGAATGTTTCGAGGAGAATGTACTGTTTACACGCTACAACGACAGCAAGGACTGTAAACGTATGTAAAACAGTATGTGCATGTCAACTTACTATAAACGTACATGTATTTGAGGTTGTTTCATTACATTGTGTATGTATTTATTGATATATCATGATAGATAATTTAAACGTAAAATCGTACCGAAAATTCAGATATTAACCACATGGTACTAAAGGGTTGAAGCAACATGTTATTGCTTTCTTGTTGAAAAGTTATAATTTCGATTAATTATTTTTTTCCGTTTATTTTCGCGAATTTATGTACATACATAAGTGTCAATATAATGAATTATAACACATCTTTCAAAATATTCCTTGATGTTATATATATGTACATATTTTTGTATCACAAAAAGTTGCTATTTTTCCATAATATGACATATAACGGAGTGGTGTAGAATATACAAATAATTTGTTATAAAGTTTGTTATAAAACCTATACAAAATTATTATTTAAAGTACACGATGTGTGTTTAAAAATTATTTTACTGGTACATTGGTAATGTTATTATGGAAAGTTACTTTTTAATTCAAGTTAATCTTAAATAAAAAAAAAGATTGAGAAAAGATAGTTTTGGTTATTATGCATTAAATGCCCTATGTTAAATTATTTTCAAGTATTTCATTTTTTTACTGTGGGTTTTTCGATGCTTCGATTAATTATATTTATTATATTCATTAAACAGTTGATTGATTTCATGTTAACATTATGAATAAGCAATTACAAACGTATGTCCATATTCACATTTCACCACCTTGGGCAGACGAAGCGTTTATCCTAAGTCACAAATACATTTTCATCCTAAAAACGGACAGGTTTGTTAAGGATGTATTACTAATAATGTAAACATGTGTTTCAATAGTCAACCTGACCTAGACCGGTCCAAATTAAAGATGCGTAGTCTGTATCTTGTAATAAGAACTGTTTACATTTTACTTTCATTTAAACATCTTTAAGCAGTGAATCGTACTCACATAAATATAAGAAATTGCCAAAGATTAATTCATGCATGGTTTAGAAAAGATATGGTGTGTTGGCTTTGTTTGTTTATAAATTCATGCATACCACTGAACTAGTTAAACAGTTTGATTACAATAGATACATTCGGTTGGCTCGGTTGCCTAGAAGTGACGCATTGGACTGTTTCATGCATGTCTTAAGCCCCCCATACACACAAAATATTATTGTCAATAAAATTGTCAATCTTGAATATTGTCAATTGTATTGATAGTTAATGGGCGATATTGAAGGTCCTGTCAATTTATTGATGAACATTTGAGATCTCAAATAAATATTGACGTATTGACAATTTTATTGATGAGTATTTTGCGACTATCAATAAAATTGAC
>Ga0224511_10004811_pt1 | contig 10369 bp, 2 predicted proteins | sample SF_May12_sed_USG_2_FD_169988 | JGI IMG/M metagenome (GOLD analysis project Ga0224511, IMG submission 169988) | Sediment microbial communities from San Francisco Bay, California, United States - SF_May12_sed_USGS_8_1 | ecosystem: Environmental > Aquatic > Marine > Sediment | place: USA... | reverse complement strand
GGTGCAGTCAAGCGTTTCGTGATCACGACGTCAGTAAATCAAAATTTGACAACCAACAACAAATTTCAAGCAGCTAATAGATTTGGGAAAATGACTGGATAATTAATAAATCGGTATACTTTAACATTCTTGAAAAACAAAAATGTTTATGCGAAGGTGACCCGGAACTGTCGATGACCCGAAACTGTCGAGTTCACTGTACGTCTCATCAACAAACTGCAAACATACACTCTTGTGCACAGACGAAAAATGCACAAGCGGATATCGTGTATGCGGTCCTGTAAACCTCAATTTTTCTCGAGGTACACTCGTTGTCAATGCTAATGACACCACAGAGTCAGAAACAGCTGATGTCCCTTTTGACAATAATGCGTCAATCGAACCATTATCGCTCAGATCGCAAATCCGGCAGCCTTTCACACCAGATGACTTAGTAGGGTCCTGGGTTGCTTATCGACGTCAGTGACGTCAACATGCACACGTGTATAGAAATCGCATGGAATACTGTAGTTCCTTTTACTAAAGCCTCTTTCCCATCTTAACGTATGCATTCTACACGCTTTGTGATTGTTAACGATTGTAAATATATAAAATTATATAAAACCATTCCGTCGACGCCATCTACGTTTTTTACGTCCTATTGTCATTTTGAGAAAATACATGCTGATATTTTATTCTTACCAGTTTATTACGCATTTGTACTCATAACAATACTCACCGATATCGCATTGTTATATTCTAGTTGGTTAAATAAAGGATTTCTCTCAATCTCTTACATTTTACCCTGCATATGTTTATATACTCATTTTTGACGAATATGTTTGTGGCACGAAATTGAAAAAAAAATGTTCACTTTACCCTTCATATGGTATATTGGTCGTCCATTAGTACACGGGAATAACATGTCTAATGGTTTCTTATTTATTTATTTATCAACCATTTAAGGTATAAATTTCGTGTTTGATAAGTTCACCGAGTGATGAACGTCATTAGGGCTGGGGTCCGAAGGACGTCATTCGGGCTGGTTAAAGTGTGTGGTTTCCGAAGGCCCTAATGACGTTCATTACTCCGTGAACTGATCAAACACGAAATTTATTACTTATATTTACACCTCATTTTATCACTTTTTCTGAAATATATGTAAACATCTTTTTTTGAATATTTTTAAAATGTCAACTCAGAACCTTTTCCCCTGTTTCTGCTTGCAGATGAACTGGTCCGCCGATTCACGCAAAACAAAATAATCATACACCGACAAAGAATATAGTTCTTATTTTATATTTCGTAACAGTTTTATGTCACATTGTAAACATGTCTAATATGCTAAATACAGTACAACATTCTAACACGATCGAAGTTTTTCTTAGTATAAACGAAGTATAAACAAAACCGTTCTAAAATACTCAATAAAGAACAGTTGTGTGTAACCAAACTATTAACGATAAACAAAAACTTACCTTTCAATATTGAATAGCAAAATCCAAATCCAAAATATGAAATTGGACATAACTGACAGTGATGAATGTTGTGCGCATGGTATTTTAACAACAGCGTGTTTAAGAATAAAACCATGCTACGAAAATCAATATTTTGCGCCGATATGGTTCAATGCCTTATCACATGAGGTCCCATCGATTTAAAATGAGTAAAATCCATTTTATTATGTTATGTCGACGCTATAATTACGTTCTATATTTTGTAACTGCGTTCAACAATTAATTCCCACTTACGTTCCGACTTTTTATCACATATAACCGACATAACACTGTAATTTCTTTAACAAAGACGTCTTGAGAATCTGTCAATTTTAAAAGCTGCATCATGTTTACTTCCCGAAGAAGTAGAATGACGTCACAGTGCGACACATACTATTAAAACTTGATTGTTTTGCGACGGTTGTGCCCCTTTTTAACGGTTAGATACTTTTAAGTAAACGTTTTTAGATTAAACTGTACATAAACTAAGTAAAAACTAGTAAGTTTACAATAAAGATCGAAGTCTGTATTAAGAAATAAGAAATCTGTGTATGAAGGCTAAATGAATAGCCTTACATCTTGTAGAAGCTTAAAATAGCAAAATTCTAAAAATAGCGGGGTATTCCTGACGTCATTAGTGTTTTCCGTACCTCTGCGCGGTGATAAGGCTAACGATGTTCATCGAGGAATGAACTTCATTCGTCCAGTAAAGGATATTGAAGCAAAGAAAATAGAGATATAAACATTACGCTATTATTACTATTGTTTTTATTATTGCATATCATTGTAAGCTTGTTTAACTGAAAGCTAAAATAAAACTTGAACCCGTAATGTATATAATCGACTCTACAACTTGATCGACGCTTCAACATTGAACAACTGATACTCGACATCGACATTGAACAACATCGCATCTGATAGTCTACAATGCATCTGATAATCTAAAATACATCTAAAACTCTACAATACACCTGGTAGTCTACGATAATCTGATAGCCTGTCCAATACATCTGATTGCATTTTTAAACCGTCTCATAATAGCCTATGACCCACAAAGCCACTAAAATAAGATCAGACAAAAATACTAATTCCCTCTTTTGATCAATTGACAGGTATTCATTATCGTTTATCTGTAGATATCAAGTTACTTGATTACTCCTTTATTTTAAACAGAATGTATTACCAGTGCGCACTGACGTTGAAGAGAAAACAGGGTGGTGGTAACACGATTTTATAAAATGCTATTTGCCCTATTTGCGCATTAAGGTATTTTGACTATCTCACTATCTCTTTTTGGTTGTTTTTGTGGTCCGTCTACTGGCTGACATGATAGATCAGGTACTTCTTAGGTTAAGGACATGCAGAAAGCTTACTTTGAAATGAAAACCTTGCCACGTAAGCATACAGCTGCGTTGTCTAAATTTCGTTGTGGTTTTGCACCCTTTAGATAAGAGGTAAGAATATATGAACGATTATCAGAGAATGGTAGTGTGCCCCTTATGTCATGGGGAAATTAAAGATGAAAAGCATGTATTTATTCTTTTATAGTTCATGCAAGCATTATAACTTTTTAATTTGAAATAGCAACAGAGGTAAAATATATATAATGGGTTTCTAACTTTTATTGATAAAGAACGAGTTAAATGTTATGTTTACCAATTTTGATATTGAAAAAGTATGCTGCTAACTACTGATTTTAAATTCTAGAAACAATGGGAAATATCGTTATAGTTGGCGATTTGTATTTTTACGATACTTGAGGGTAGACATATTTATAATAATTCATATGTATTTTGTAGTGTTTTTTCAGTAGTGTCGAGGTACGGCTCCGTTTTCTTTGTTGGCAAGAGTTGATATTATCTGGTTTTAGGTTGTTTAAAATATTGAAATCAAAAAATTTAGAAAATCAAATTAATTTTAATCTAAATATAGTTGAAGAGATATTCAAAGCCAAACAAATGTTGCAAACAATGTAGATAGGTTAAGTTTAAAAGCTCTCTGAAAAAATGGCCCATACAAAACAAACACTTTAAACGTCACGAAAAACGCAGCACTACAAGGTTATATTTTCTGCAGTAAAAAGCAGATGAGGGGGCAAACGATAAAACATAAAAATAGTTTTAGTCCATTTTAATAATTAATATACAAAAATTCAATTGACCAATTCAATGAAATTAAATTTGGTGTTAAATAATAAGTATGTTGGTTTAAAGCTAATTTCCTTTCAGAAAGTCATTTAATGTTTGTTATTAAGCATTACGTAATGTTTCATAGTATGTTAACAATTTAAATACTTAGATATTAAACATTTCACGTTATAGGTAAAGAGTGACAAATTAAAACGTTTTCTTCAGAATAATGTTTACCCCACTAAAGCTAAACAGGCATTGGCAAATATCGATATTTGGGCGTGTTTAAAACAATACTAAATAGTTTTACTTTTTTCCCCATTAATATAAGCGTTGTAAGTTTTGTTTACCTCTGATTAAAATGGTTAAACTTGTTTGTATAAGTGTTTAAAGTTTATTAAATAGAATTTAGAGTTTTGCGACTAAGAGGTATTTCCTTTTACATATATATTTAAAAATGTTTTTATATGACGTCAAACTACTTAGCGTTTGAGCTAAATGTGCTAATATTCCGTTTTGTGTTTCCATTAGACACAATGGGCGCGGGTGGAAGTGCTTTGGGCCGTTCCACCAAGTCTGTTTCTACAGATGAACAGATGTTCTGTAATTTATGTACGGATGTACAGGCATCTGCTTGGTGTGCAAACTGCAAGTTCTACTTATGCGTAATGTGTGAGCGTCATCATAAGATTATTTCCACTACAAGGGACCATATAATTCTCAGTTGCGCACACATGCCATCCATCTTTCCATCAGGGAATGGAAGAAGCACAGAGAATAATTCTATACAGAAATGCCATACCCATCCTCAGGAAGAAATCAAATTCTTTTGTCCAAACCATGACTCTATCGGATGTGTTATCTGCCTTACTTTGGAACATGCTACATGCGACAAACAATATATCCCTGATATCAGTGAAGAATTTAAATCATCAAAATACTACAAAAACCTGCTAGCAGAATTTCAGGGAATAGACAAAAGAACTAGTAAAAGTATCCAAGAAATTGACAGCTGTCTTGAAGAGGTCGACATGTTAAGTACCCGTGAAATCAACAAGTTACAGCATTTAAAAGCATTGATAATCAAATACCTGGACCAACGTGAGAAAAAGCTGCTGATAGAGATAAAGACAATGCGAGATCAGGACACAACTACCTTGGTAAATCTTCAAGAAACTGCCAAGATCCTACATTCAGATCTCGACAAAACCCGAGAAAAGCTTAAAAGTTGTGAAAGTAACACAAGTAATCTTTTCGTCGCAGCTAAAAGAGCCCAGACAATGTTGAATCAGCTGCAGACTGGAGGATATAAAACGCAAAACACGATTCCGACAATACACAATCAACAGGGACGAACTGGTGGATAAACTTCTTAAAAATAAGGACGGTGTTGCGGAGATTGTTTCCTGCAAAGGTAATGATAAAATATTACACTTGCAGTAATCATATTTTGATATGCCATTATTATGATAAGTTATGTTTGATAAAACGGATTATTATGTTAGCATGTTCACAACTTGTTTACAGTGTTACATGACATGTTTTATAGAAAACAATTCTTTTTAACAAACTTATATTCAAAGTATAAATTTATTATATTTATACATTCAGACACGCATACAGACATTCCTTCTAGAAGGAAGGCCTTTCTGACCAAAACAAGGTTCAAGAGGATGAGTGACATACATGTGTTTAATACATGGATACGAGACATGGCAGTTGTAACACAGGACAGACAGCTAGTGTGTTATAACAGGGTGTGTAATGTTACGCTGATAAGCACCAATACTAGTGAGATATTGTCGGAGCTGTACCTTAGGGGGGAACCATGGAGTGTTTGCCTTGTAGGCAGCGACAGGGCAGCTCTTACCTTATCAGGGATTGGAAAGGTCCAGTTGCTAAAGATAGAGGGAAACAAACTTGTTAAGTATAAATTGTTGAAGATGATGAATGGTGTCTACGGAATAACAGCAAGTGGTGACAATCTTGTGTTAACGAACTCTCGGAATCCCTGGATAAGAGTGATATCTTGGGAAGGAAAGATCCTTAAGGAGTTTAATGAATCACAACACTTTGATAGACCAGACTTCATAACCACCTCACCTGACGGAATACTATGGATAGCAGACTGGCGTAAAAACACCATTACAAAGATGGATGCCAGCCTCACTATCCTGCAGACGTTCACCAGCCCACTGCTGGAGACTCCACTTGGCATCACTGCAGTGACAGAGGACCAGGTACTGGTATGCAGTCATGATAACCACAACATCATGATGCTCCAACCATCCACCGACACAATGTCCATCCTGTTGGGAACGGAAGACGGAATTATAGAACCTTTCTCTCTGACATACTGCCCCACAAAGAAGAACATTTATTTTGCTCAATACCGCCCTGTTGGCATCCATGTTTTCCAGATTGCAACTTGTGAACCATAAAGGATCTAAGCTAAAAGGTCATATGTATGTACATTTTGTGTGTTCCTGAAATACTCTCAATTGGAGCCAAAGTTCAAACTTCTTCAAGAATAAAATTATTAAGGAAAACAGTAAAGTAAAAAAAGAAATGCGTGCAAGCTAGTAAATAGTTGGGACATATGGATGATATAACAATACTCCACATGGTCTCAACACACATTGATTTTAATAAGAAGTGACTAAGTAATTCCACTTTTGGAATTTGATGGTCCTAGTGCTGAGAGTTAGCAACGCTTTTCCTAGTCAAATTTTAAGTTTTAAACAACTTACCGAATCGATACAGAATCTAGGATTTATTAAACACGACTAAATATGTGTTAACGCTCCGAATACATTGGGTTAAAATTTTATAGGTTTTCTTTCTTTATATTGCAGTTTGCAGAGGAGTCTCAATGTGTCGAAATATTTGTTCTGTAGATTTGTTGAAAAAGTATTGATGATCAACTCGTCTCGTTATTTATCCTACCATCAGGGCTGCATCAGCTGTATAAACTACCCATCGAATAAACTTAGCTTTATTTGATGGGTGTTGAATAAACCTTGCACGCGCAAGTCATTGGATCAACGCCTTATTGTTGTTTCGTGCATTATTTTCGGAGGTTTTCACTCGATTTTCTGTCCAGAATGTTTGATGTGTGAAATATTCTTTACATAGTCATGTTGTAGACAATAATCATGTCTGTTATTTCATTCAATATAGAAGTACTGTAGTATTACGAAATAGTAATAACTTAAACCGTCCTCAAACTTTGCGATCATGACAGCATAAAATCAAAATGGCGGTCAACACCGGACAGCAATCGGGACCCCTCGGCAATTTCTTCGGAAATAGACCTCGGGAATCATATGGAGAGAAAGTAGTCCGTCCTTGATTATGGAATGATATTTAGGTAAAGATTTTAAAGTGCCCTTTGACTGTTTCCAATTTTCTTACTGACAATGCCACTATGCCTCATTGTACACTCTTTTGGCTTGCTGGCAACTTCATTACGCATGGTGATCAATGTAACATGCCTATCTGAAGTTGCCCATGTACTGACACAAATTGTTGATTACGACTGATTGATGCCTACTTTATCATGCGTAATGTTTGTGCTCAGCTTAGATATACTTGTTTGTCTCTTTAAATCGTAAAAACTCTCTTCTCTTCCAACGATGCAATCAGCTTGAAATAGGCCACCTGTAGTCATAATTGAACAGTCTTATTTCTGCTACAGGTGGCGCCATGTTCGTGTTTTACCGTTTTTGAATAATTATTTGTCGGAAAAATTATCTAAGATACCCGAATATAAATATAGACCGTATTAAAGAGATGATCAACAGAGTTACTTCCCCTCTTTTTTGTTTCTACCATTTGTAGCTGTCAAAATGAACATTCAACGATGGGAATATTTTGTTGTGTTGTGTTCCTCCGTATTAAACTATGGTTGACTACGTGTAATATTGTGACCTAATTTTGTCGGTTGTCGAGTAAAAGACCTCGCTGACTTTTTTATTCATAAGCGTAGTAAATTCACTGATCATATGGTCGATGTCTCCAGAGTCAATTAACTAATTGTGGTAATCGCGCCTTACTATTAAATAGTACGCTCATAAACCTTGACATATGAACACCATGGTCATTTGTCGAATATTCATTAGTTATTGTATCGTCATTATTGATCATTGTTTTAGTTAACAGATCAAAATCAAGTGGGGACATGGTCAATAAATCCATCTAACTTCAAATGCCTTGCACAATAGCAAACATTTTAGTCTTTAATTACCTAAATGTTAAAGGAAAATGCACGGAAAAGTGTTGTTTGTTTGTTTGTTTTTGTAAAGCCTTTCCATGTGGATATACATGTAATAAGATATATAATAGCTACATGTTTTTAACAAGGGCTATAGGCCTAAGCTATTTGTGAGACAATACCACGCATAATGCATACACGAAGACGGGTCAATGATAGGACGTGCAGTATTTGTAAACTCATAATTAGTAGTACACTATCAACTGAATTGTGAACGACGCTTTTGCCTGTATTAACTTGTGTATCGAAAACAGACATTTGTCGTCAAAACGAAAATACGAATGTATTTTAACAGTGAACACCAAGGACACACTATTATCAGGAACATTACACAAAAGGTAATATAACATTTTTGTATAGAGAATAATATTCTTCGTTTTGTTTTGTATGGATAGTGACGAACTTCATTATTTGAAAATTGGGTAAATTATGGACTCAATCATCGTAGAAAGACGAGAACAGTGATTGTGTATATTCATTAATCTGTGCTCCTAATGTACCTTGCATAATGTAATCAACGATGATACTTCCTCAAATTTTAATAATAGAACGTCGCATAGAACCCTTTTTTTGGGGTCGCAGTTATTAACTGACTAGATTAGTGATGCTTTGAAATTCAATACATTTTAATCATTATATGCACAAGAAATGATTTTTCCTCACTGAATTATTAATATTCGTCCCGTTAACGCGTTTATAAAAAAACTAATTACGGAATCAATTTTAACCCACAGTCAAAAACAACTAACGGGCAACGCACAGTGCCTTATTTAATAAAAGAAATACACGGCGCCCGCCGGGCTGCCGTCACAATCGTAGGATGCAACATCGATGTTTTACACATCAATACGGTAGCAGTTTCATTAACTGCATATCATTAAATTATGTCATTTACCGCAGCGGTGGCTCAGTGGTTAGAGCGTTCGCCCCGTGAGCGGGAGGTCGTGGGTTCGATCCCCGACCGCTTCATACCAAAGACGTTATAAAAATGGTACCAGATGCTTCTTTGCTTGGCGCTCAGCATATAAATACAGGTCTGGCTTCTCTCTCCTCTCAAACCTCGTTCAAAAAAAAAAAGAGATGGATACCATACGGAATGAGCGGTCGAGAGTAATTAATATAAGTTGGGATAACTTGTTTCGCAATCGACCTTAAATAAATAAGTTTAAACGAAATTATGTCATTAGGGTTGACTCATTTCCGCTAAAGAACACAGTTGTTATGAACATTTTAATGGGAATTAATTGTAAATTACACGTTTAACTCTTGAGACCTGATATTCCCGTTTTGAAATGAATTAAGAATTAAGTCAACTCAAATAGCATGACATGTAAATGAGATTTAAATCAATGTATAATAGTGTAAAATTTTCAATACATATCTTCGGTTAAAATCTAGAGGTAAAGAAAAATGTTAAACAATTAACAAATAAGACAATAGCTTCTTTTACCGGATTGCAATAGCAGGGGGCAGTCAAACATTTTAATTATAGTGCAGACGACGTTTTTCTGATCCACCTTTATTACCCGTCATCTTTATTTGCAGACAATAGGTTTAAATATTTAATAAACGCTTCAAGGCTGTACATATTATTATGCTTAAGGCTTGGTCACATCAGCCGTTGTAAGCCGTAGTGTTGTTTAACCGTAGTAGACCGTACTAAACGGTACCGATCGTAGTTGACCGTACGAGACCGTACTTATGTTCGAATGAACTATTTCACCGTAGAAGGATAAATATTTTTGTTGGATTTGTTGAAAAAGTGGCAATGGAGAACTACAACTAAATGCACGTACTGTTACCGTATATGAAACGTAGTTTACTGTGGTTAACCGTACCTTACCGTATCAATTACCGTAGCTGAACCTAGTACACATGCAGAAAGTACATGAACTGCGTGTAACGCTACGGTTAACTAGGGTCTACTACGACCGTGCTTCGTTCGAGGTACGGTCAAATTATGAGTTATGTGAACAATACATATTTGCCACGTGTATCACAAAATTGCATTGTTTTTTTTTGCCTTTTGCAAAGACATAAGGGTTGACGACATTTTAATTGTAAAATTTCTGACTCTAATTGAAAATGTTGACCTTGCGAGAGATGTGGCCTATAATGTGACAGCAATATGCTGCCACCATGCGTCTGTACGACGCGTTTTCATGAAGTTGTTTTTCCTTCGGGTGCAAAATATTAACTACATTGTGTAGAGTGGTTCAAACAGAAATTTGTTAGCAAAATTGCCCCCTCCTCCCCCAAAAATGCACGTATTTCACCGTGCCTTTCCCTTGGGTTTGGCCATTCTGAAACGCACAGATGCGACCTAGATGTGAAACCGTAGCTACACGTACCCAGCAAACATTTTATATCGGCCCGACATCGGCCCGATATTGGATTCTATATCGGCCCGACATCGGCTGCCGATATCGGCCCGATGTCGGATGTGCAACTCGGCTACACATCCGGCCGATATCGGCAACCGATATCGGCTG
>Ga0224511_10004810_pt1 | contig 10369 bp, 4 predicted proteins | sample SF_May12_sed_USG_2_FD_169988 | JGI IMG/M metagenome (GOLD analysis project Ga0224511, IMG submission 169988) | Sediment microbial communities from San Francisco Bay, California, United States - SF_May12_sed_USGS_8_1 | ecosystem: Environmental > Aquatic > Marine > Sediment | place: USA... | reverse complement strand
ACGAAAATTACCTCCCTTTGTTAGTTCTCAGCATTATAAGTCTCCCTTGTTTACATGAAAATCCATGTTCATTTACATCGTCTGCTAACCTAAAAAATCAAACAACAGTTTTCATTGAACTACACATGAAAACGTGTTTACAGTAATAGTACAGTAATGGATTCACAAATTTTCAGCCATGTAGGAGTTACAAACTCTTTATTTTATTAAAATATATGCCATTTAGAGACAATTCACCACACCGCTTTTCACAGTGTTTGCTTATTTGATTTTATAAACAAGCTTGAAAATTTTCATTCTATTCATATTCAAGGGAGGTAATAAGGTGTAAAATTGTTTTAATTGAAGCACATAAAGGTTACTTGCATTCCAAAACAATTTCTATGGTTGAAATATAAAATCATAATATATATATCACATTTTAATGAGAAAAATCTTGTTTATATTTTAATAAAAAATACAAATGTGTATCCCTCGAAATCTATTACACTACTACTACTTTAAGTTACCTTAAAAATTATAGATTAAAGAATATAACAGGATTTCCCGAAATCAGAACGAGGCTCGCAGTCAGGGGCTCTTCTCAGGGGAGAGGGAAAATCAAACGTGGGTTAACATCAGAGTCCGACAAGTAAAAAATACCGTTCATTACCATTTAATAAGCAGTCAACGTGTTTGTTTCAATAGAATAACGCATTTGGTTTTACCTCTTGGTATCAAAATATAAATGGAAGAGATGTTCAAAGAAAAAAATGTTATAAACAATGTGGACAAGTCAAGTTTATGGGCACCATGACAAAATGGCCCGTACAAAACACACAGAACATCACAAAACACGGAGTATACAAAGACGCAACAGAAACAGAAATAACTGTTTTTGTGTTTTTCGGATTTTTCTGGGGGGTGGGGGTTGTTTATTTTGACATATACAAATATTATCTCTGAATATAAATTCTAGAAATAATATTTCCTTTTTTATTCATTGATCAGGCCAGTTAACGTGATGCCGAGCCTCCGTTTTGTAAAGAAGCATAACCCTTTCCTTGAAAAATAACTACACAAGTATGCTGTCGTTTAAACTTCTAAGAAAAACTACTTACGCCACAAGATAAATGTTAACATAATAAAACGTTAATTGTTACGTGGGTAATTATATTTTGCAGTTTCTGATAAGTACTTCAGTATGAGATTCCGCTTAATTAAAGTAAAATTCGTAATCAATTGCGGTTGCAAGATATAGACATAGCATCTTTAAATCGTACTGACTGTACTCATTGACGTTTTACAGTTTTTAACAAAAATGAAATACACATGTGGGGTAAAAATGCATAGCTAGGAAGTGGCCACTTGAAATAGTATTAGAATGTTGAAATTACAACAATGCAGAAAAATTAATTCTATTTTATTCGGATGTAGGCCGTTAATTGGTGACAGTTACTTCTGCCAACAATTAAAGATACTAAAGCAGTGAATCCCACTCCCGTAAATATAAATTTAGAAACTGCCAAATATAATTATCCAGGAACGTTAAAATATTACAGAAACAATGACTTTCTTGAGAAAGTTTGGCCCGCAAGTCTGGCTAAATGTTTATGTTTAGACTCATTACGTTTCATCAGTTTATTAACTTAAAGCCGAGCGGTAACGGTCCTGACTGCGGGGCAAGATGTGATAAGTTTATGTTTGCGTTTTGGCCTTGTTGCTGTTGTAAATTTACTTTTTTTTGTAAAGAAAATTAAATTATTTACATGAAATTTTGCAATTCCTTTGGCAATATTAATTAATTTCGTATACATGTATGTAAAATTCTTCAAAATATTTTACCAATTATAAGGGTATAAAGATACATACTCATTAATCTTATTAGTACCTGTCTTAATATATATCTGTTTTGTATAGAACTGAAGTTTCATTCAATATTACACACAAGGAACAACGAACTTAATGAATATGCACTTAATACACTGTTATATGTCTGCACTAATGATTCGACTCTTTATCCGATGAATGAATTAATTTATCCTCGGGTATTGCACGCACTAAGGATTCATGACAATATTACCCATTAGTATTACAATTGAACTTATTTAATGACAATGTTTTCTGGTGCAATTTAAAGACCTTGTCATAGTTTTAATTAATTTTAAAGGAACAAGTTTGCTTACACATATACCATGTATTTTTTAAATTTTATATTTCCATGTGAATCTCACGATGTCCATACACTGCTCATCCTTACTAAGATATCAGAGGTGATTGAGACAGTATTGGCACAATGCAAGTTGAATGTAACGCATACCTATGCGTCTTTTTGTTAATATGTCTTCATATAAAACCTTGCAGGTGTAGTTCACACGTTTCTAAATACATTTGTATGAATGAAAATATTGATACTATAAATTGAAGAGATGTTCAAAGTAAGCTATAGCAAATCTTACACTTTCCCAACATGTCTATGCCCCCGCAACTCGAAGAATGGTGGAGGGCATTGAGTGTTACCCCTGTCCGTCCGTCCGTTATCAAACGTTGGTGTCCGCTCAATAACTTTTGAAAGACTGCGTCGATTCAATTCAAATTTGGTATGTTGATATATAATATCAAAACACAGCTCAAGTTCGATTTGGGTTACAATCCACTAATTTGTAACGGAGTTATGGGCCTTTTATAAAAACATAGTAAATGCATTTAGCGGGGGCATCCTGTCCTATAGACACATTTCTAGTGGAGTATAAAAAGAAATAAATGTGCATTTACTCTATTTTTCATTTTAAGCATGCATTCCACAGAGTATGCGTAAAACATCTGGTAGGTTAGAGATGCTGCCTACAATTGTATTCACATGAAAAGCATTAAGGACATTCGAAAAATAAGAAAGTCATTAGAAAGCATAGCCTGCATGGAAACACAGCAGCCTCGGTTTTATTGAAGTTGTTCATCAATGGTAATGAAAGATGCAACACCATTGCCACACGCTGGCGCATGAACAAACTCTATATCTAATCCAACACAATCCATGTTTCGAGAGGTACAAACAAATATGTAGTTTACAATGATGTAGAACAAAGATTATTTTTTCCTCAAGTAAATATGTTATGAAAAAGCTTCAATTAGATATTATCGCACAAACTAGCTTTAAGGAGCTTAACTGAATATGACATACATGACATTAAAATGCTATTAGACTTTTTAAAATAACGTCATCGGTAATGTTTGTCCAGGTTTCATTCATACATTTGCTTTCGTTTGTGACATTTTAAAAACATGTTTGGAAAACGTGTATAGAAAGGTTGAGCTTGCGTTTACTTTAAAAGACTGTGTATGACGTTTGAAACGCTAAATGGAATGTTGTCTACTGTGATTATCTAAATACCAATTGCCCGTTTGAGGTGGACACATGTATTTGTATGTGCTCAAGTTCCTCAATGTATAAGACATATAAGGAACGGTTTTATAATCCCTCTAGTTGTTTACTCCATTTCGTATACCAAATACAAAAATAAAATGGTGTCCAAATACGTCTATTTGTTCTTAGATTTGCGAAATAATGTTTGTTACATTTTATGAGTAAAGAAAACTTAAGGTAATGTTAAAATACAGCGTATGACGTTTGAATATTTTAATTGCATCGAGTGTTCGTTATTTGTTTTCAAATACCAAGTATCCATTTGAGAGTATAACATACATTGGTGCTAATTTAACAATGTAAGGAACGGTTTTGTCCAATTTCGGCAGTGCAACAATACGTCAACTATCTATTTTGAACTTGAATATACCATACGATAAAATCAAGTAAAACAATCATAATATTGCTATGCTAATATTCTAATTATCAGTTACATGTTAATTTCATAGTAAGATAAATTGAAGAAGTGGACATCATATTGTGATTTATAATATCAAATCGAATAATAATTTTTTTATAAATACTTTATATATTTTAAAGCCTGGCTGTATTTATTAGTAATCATTTAAATATTTGTATGTTATTTATTAGTTATTTTAATTTTTTTATAATAATTACAATTGTGTCCAGCTAAAGATAATTTTTCAAGATTGTTAATTCAGCTTAAGATGCGGTTCAATAAGACCCGTTAATTTTCCGTTCATATTGATTTTCTCTTTAAACGTAAATATCTCATTTGATATTTAACTGTTTATGTGTATTGGAATACGTAAATGTTGCATCGGAGTGATGTTTGCAGCTGAGGGGAAATGGATTTAACCCCTAAAGAAAAGCATTGACCATACCAAAGCGGTAACGGAATATCATTCGGAGGAATAAATTGTTATATTATAAACAAGCAATATTAATGGTTAATATTCATTAGGTCATGTTCTGTGTGTTTTGTGCAGTGTTTGTTTTCTAGAAAGGTGTCGTGCACTTAAACTTGATTCTGCTGTTTCGTCTACAGCATGTTTTTCTTGAACGCCTTGTTCATTTGTAGTATTGAATAACGGAATAAAAAAGGACATTAGTGTTAACTTATGTCTGAACTTATATTCGAATTTGTTTTCTGTTTTAATAAACGCACATCCGGGCGTACAGGTGTATGCCTGACCTCGGGTCTTGAAGGCATTGTGTGTATTGGTTATTGTTTGTCCTGAGCAAATTATTTAGCATATCTAATATTCCTTTACAACAAGACCTTGGATTCATTAAACTGGTGAAAGGGAAATGACATACTACCTCTTATTAGTATTAAAATGGAACGCATGTACCCAAGTGCAGTTCGACGAATTAGTCGTCCTTAAAATTTATTTTCAAGAAAACAATCGTGTATACCATGTCATATAAGGATTTAATCTTAAATCAAATATTTTCAGATACATCTCGTAGGGTGTTCAGGAAAATTGTTAATGACAACTAAAAGCTACATTTATCCCATAACGCAGACAATGACGTTACATTTTCTTAATATAAATAACATGGTGCTTTGTCATCCTTTTCAACATTCAAACGCCGAGTTTGATTGAAACACTGTCCGTGTTCTCGCAATACACGTGAAACGTCACTATTTCACAAATGAATTCTCATCTTTATGTCTACATATAGTATTGTCAGATAATTTCTCGTGTTATGTTACTATAATTATACTTCGCACAATAGAAATGGAAACTTGTCATATAATAACAGTATAACGATGCGGCATGCGGAGTTAAAACAGGTTTCAAATATTAACCCGGACTCCATTTATAGCGTACAAAGAAGCCTTGAATTTCACCAGACATGTCATGGAGCGGGCAAAGTGTATTAGTGTATGTTGTGTGTATTTGTTACCCCTTTTATACTTAGCAAATAATATAGCTTATTTATCACAGGACTTTATGTTGTTTTGGTATTAAAAATACCATACCAATGCGCGCTAATTTAGATCTATTTATTTTGCTTATCATGATGTTGCTGCGGGACATTTTAACTCCTGCTACTGTCTAGTTAGGTAGATCAAATATTACTGTATTCCATACACATGATTCCCGAGCACTATATAATAATTGATTTACAATATAATGAGGTGCTTATAAACCTTGCAATGTGATTAACGTTAGTTTGCAACAACATTTTGTCACATAATTGTAGTACACTTTAGTTTCAATGCTTAACTATAAGGTCATGGTAACATGAATAGTAATTTATATTATATACAAGAAAGTACGGTGGCTTACAATGAACGTATCGACAGAACGTTTAAAATGACGTCCGCTGCACCGACAAATGCGGGAAAGCGCGTAACGTCAAAAATTGCCAGTGCGCGTAACCAGCGATACACAAAGATTATGTCGTCTGATTGGCCCAAATGACGTTATGCGTTATGGCGTTACGTAACTTCTCGCCTTTTGATGCAACACACGCCACTATAGATGTCTGACAAGCGGGTTGCCGATACATCAATCAAGGCAATGATCTACCTTATTTGTTTAAACTCTTCTGCCAGGAATCACTTAATTGCGTATTTTAAATGCGCAGTGACGTTTTACTTTGATTTCTTGGATCACATTTACACTCCAATTGTGATGAACCACGTACTCCTCGATTCAATTAACTAATACTTAGGACAGAAAGAGACATTCCCCTTCAGTGTAAAGTCTGATCCAACAGTTTTATATATTTTCCCTTAACCGTACTACACAGCGTATTTATGCCAGACTTGGACTGACTGAAAATTCCCTCTAGTTTGAATTGTTGTATTTAATGTCAAATGGTAGTTTATAAGAAACTACTGGTGAAATACACTTATTGTCCTCCTTTTTAAAAACAGTAGAGTTGCACCCTTTTATCAATGGAATTTACCAAAACTACCTCCCTTTGTTAAATCAGCATTATAAGTCTCCCTTGTTTACATGAAAATCCATGTTCATTTTGATCGTCTGCTAACCTCAAAAATCAAACAACAGCTTTTATTAAACTACACATGAAATCATGTTTAAGTTACGTTTAAAATAATAGATAACATAAAATTATTTCCCGAAATCAGAACGAGGCTCGCAGTCAGGGGCTCTTTTAAGGTGAGTGGGAATATCAAACGTGGATTAACATCAGAGTCCGACAAGTTAAAAAAATACCATCACCATTAAATAAGCAGTCAACGTGTTTGTTTCAGTAGAATAACGCATTTGGTTTTACCTCTTGGTATCAGAGGCCGGTTATCTCACTCGTAGCTTCGACACACGTGATATATGAGCGTGCCGGTTATCTCACTCGTAGCTTCGACACATGTGATATATGAGCGTGCCGGTTATCTTACTCGTAGCTGCGACACACGTGATATATGAGCGTGCCGGTTATCTCACTCGTAGCTTCGAAACACGTGATATATGAGCGGTTATCTCACTCGTAGCTTCGACACATGTGATATATGAGCCGGTGATCTCACTCGTAGCTTCGATACACCGGTATCAGAAGCCGGTTATCTCACTCGTAGCTTCGACACACGTGATATATGAGCCGGTTATCTCACTTGTAGCTTCGACATACCGGTATCAGAAGCCGGTTATCTTACTCGTAGCTTCGACACACCGGTATCAGAAGCCGGTTATCTTACTCGTAGCTTCGACACACCGGTATCAGAGACCGGTTATCTCACTTGTAGCTTCGACACACCGGTATCAGAAGCCGGTCATCTTACTCGTAGCTTTGACACACGTGATATATGAGCCGGTTATCTCACTCGTAGCTTTGACACACGTGATATATGAACGTGCCGGTTATCTCACTCGTAGCTGTGACACACGTGATATATGAGCGTGCCGGTTATCTCACTCGTAGCTTCGACACACGTGATATATGAGCGTGCCGGTTATCTCACTCGTAGCTTCGATACACGTGATATATGAACGTGACGGTTATCTCACTTGTAGCTTCGACACACGTGATATATGAGCCTACACAACTACCACGACCACTCGATAAAACTGTAGGCGTTATTCTACTGAAACAAACAAATAGTATCTTTGAATATAAATTCCAGACTAAACTCCAGAATAAACCGTTCTGTCTCTACGGTTCATGTACTCCTTTAAACCCACCTATTCACCGTTTCTAAATAGGAATCAGTTTAATGTAATAAATTAAGATAATAATAAATTTTGATAACGTTAAAGTAAAATAAAGTCTACATTTTACATACGTGTTATTCAACTGCAACATCGTCACTATTCATATGTATCATATTTAAGGTAGAATATTTGTAATGGAGGGTTACACATTTGAATTTTTTTTCAAAATATAAATAAGATTTTTTCATTAAAATGTGATATATATATTATGATTTTACTTTTCAACCATAAAATATTATTTTTTAAATGCAAGTTACCTTTATCTGCTTAAATTAAATTATAGGGAAACACTTTTACACCTTATTACCTCCCTTTTATATGAATAGAATGAAAATGTTCAATCTTGTTAAATCTTGTATAAAATCAAAATTAAAAACGGTGTGGTGGATCGTCTCTAAATGTCATATATCTAAATAAATATTATTTTAAACTTCTACCTAGCTGCAAATATGTGTATCCATTACAAATACACTACCTTAATACTGCAAACTAATTTATTTAGGTTATCGTGTTAGTTCTCGAAAGCTAGACTTAACTGCAATCGTTATAATTTATTTTAGGATCCATTCAGACGATATTCATAAATGACATTAAAATGCACTCAGACGTCTAAACATTACGTCTTTGGTAATATTTGTCATAGTTTCATTCTTAAATTTGATTACGTTGGTAAGGTTTTAAAGAAATTTCAGGAAACATTTATAATATAATTTATCTATGTTTTAATACCAAGTGTCCTGTAAGTATAAGATACACGTCGGTGCCCATGCACTACATGTAAGAAACTGTATATGTCATTTACGTGGTGCACACCATGTTGTAAATAAAGCTTTATAATTCTCAAAATATAACATAATGAAGATATTTAAAAATAAAATTAATTCATCTAAGTCGATAACACATCCCGTACAGTGCATTCTGATAATTTATTAAAAGTAATCAATTGTGAAAGTAAATAAAAGACCAATAAATATATGATTGTTTTAAGATCACAATTAGCGTTCAACTATACATATATAACAAAAGCTATCATTAAGTTCTAATAAACCGATTATTATTAAATAAATTGATATATTTATTACTTTTAAAACATACTGTGTAAATAAAACTGATGAAAGGGAAAGCGCTCAGGATGCATAACCTGCACAAGAAAACAGCAGCCTCGGTTTTATTGAAGCTGTTCATCAGTAGTAATGAATGATGCCACACCAGAAAAATAACTACACAATGATGAATAAGCCTCATTAACAAGAAAACGCAATATTGTCAATGTATATATGGTCATGCTTATTAAAGAAAATCGTAACGTTTTTCGAGGTAATTAATGTCACGAGATTGTAAGGGCAGAATAAATCAAGGATAGATGATGTAACATGGCTTGCGTAACACATAACAGCGTTTGGATTTGATTCTTTTGTATTTATCAATAAAACATGTATAACTCGATTTTAGATAAACGTTTAACTTTACAAAGTAATCAGAAAAACATACTGCTCAGAAGAAGGCGCATCTATGACCAGTTAATTCTTACATTTGGTATTTTGCGAAATGTGAACATTATGGAAAAACTAGGGCTTCCTTGTTTCCTGAAACGTCTTTAATGGCGTGTGTTAGTACAAATAACGTTTAGCGTGTACCCATTTAAGCTTGGATGCCACTTCAATACACGTTATACGCGTGTTTATCCATATTGGTTAAGATTGTTTTCTATATATTTGCTAGTCAACATATTTATAGAGATGTTTGTGGTGTTCAGGTAAATATATAACGTCATACACAGCGATTTCCTTAACAAAATGTTACCCAAATAGCAAGCCTAACACAACAAAGTATATGTCGTAATATAGCATCTGATTGCGGTAAACAACTGTTTGAGCATGACATATTCTGACTTGGTTTTGTGATTGAATGTACTTATGATGTTTGATTAACATCGTTGGGTTATGATTTTGTTTGCCGCCTAAAACAGTCATATTTCTGTGGTCACCTAACCTACTCACACCGAGGGCCAATTGACAATTTACGCGTAGCCTACTATACCCACTCCATTAGACAAGTGGCTTATTTGTTTAACGAAGTAATCCTTTGTATCCAAGGACATGCGGTTATGTTTGCCAAGTATATGCTAATCCTAAGATTGGTAAAGGAATTATGAATATTTAGAAATGGAAGGTTCGGCGTGATGTTCACACTTGTACTAGTAAATTACAACTTCCGTACTTTATCGACCGTTTTGCTGTCAATCATTATCATTTATAACAGAACATGGTCAATTTTAATCCAATAGATAAGGATTATATTGTCAGGTGACAATCCGACCTAGAAAACACAAAAGAAAGACCCCTTCAAAAGCCTTCACAAGATCAAAGCAAATCTACCGAATTAGGCGGCGTTTGAAATTTTGCGGAACGTTGCATTCAGAGTAGGGACAACGGTAATATCATAATAAATACACCACTCAAGTCAAGTTATTGTTCACAAACATAACTGACTGTATCAATAGCGTCGTGGCATGCCTGTATATCACCGTATCAACCCAGTCATCATCAAATAGTACAGTGTTGTTTTGGACAGAATTGTTTACATTTTACTTCTATACGATAGTGAATCCTACTCCCGTAAATATGTAATGAGAAACTGTCAAATACAGTTACCCATGCATGTTTAAATATTACAAAAACAATGTGGCCCGCAAGTCTGGCTTTGTTTATGTTTCGACTCAGGCCTAAATTAAAAAAATACTTTGTTTGCCCTTTACCGACCCTAGATTTTTGGGTTGGGTCGGTCGGTAGGAAAAATGTTTTATTTTTTTCAA
>Ga0224511_10004809_pt1 | contig 10370 bp, 9 predicted proteins | sample SF_May12_sed_USG_2_FD_169988 | JGI IMG/M metagenome (GOLD analysis project Ga0224511, IMG submission 169988) | Sediment microbial communities from San Francisco Bay, California, United States - SF_May12_sed_USGS_8_1 | ecosystem: Environmental > Aquatic > Marine > Sediment | place: USA... | reverse complement strand
CTACTCGTCAGGTTTTCTCAGCTAAGGTATTGGGGAAAGCGCCCCAGGATGTGACGATGGAGTGGGCCAGCAAAAGAATCACCAACACGGCCAAAAATCCTCCCACCATACTAAAGTCCCAGCTGCTTATGCTCTCCAAAGTGGCGCACGACACCAATGCCCTGGGGTATATCTCCGAGGAGGGTGTGGATGCGCATAAAGTTAGGGTTATCCTTGTAATCAAGTAACCGCGGATCATCCGCCGCTGAGGCGCTATTCGGTGTTTACCTTATGAAACTCAGGATTCTGGGAAATATCAGGATACAGACCAGGCTTCTTGTCGTCTTGGGCATGCTGGTTATCATCCCCATGATCTCCACCCAGGTGGGGCTAAGAGCCCTGGGGCGCATCTACCAGAGCATGGACAAGATCACCGGCCAATACTACCCCCTGGCGGAGGCGGCTATGGAAATGAAGTTCGCCGTCCTTGAGGTCCAGAACCATTTCACCCGCGATTCGCTTTCCATGAAAAAGGATGATGACCGTAGCGAAGTGGAGAAATGGCAAAAGCATTTCAAACGTTACGCCGACAAGGCGGTGAGCCTGACCCAGGATGTGGAGAAGAAGAAAGAGATAGGATCCATCGTCGTCGATTTCGACCAATTCTTCAGGATGGCGGAGCTGATGTCGCTGGTCTACATCGAGCGCGGCGCCGAAGAGGGCGCTGGAATAAAGGTTGATGTGGACGCCTTCGTGAAAGTGCTGAGAGGCAGAATAGACAAGGTTGTGGTCAACAACAAGAGCGAACTTGTCAAGATAATGGAGGAGACCGGCCGGGAAGTGGGGGGAGCGGAGGGAACCGCAAAAATGGTCTCACTTCTGGTGGCTGCCGCCACGTTCATATTGGCCTACCTGTTGGCCAACTCCATCACCAGCCCACTTAAACGCATAGTGGACCGGCTCCGGGCCATCGCCAAAGACGAGGTGGCCGATCTTTCGAAAAGCGTGGATGTGGAGACATCCGACGAGATATCTGACGTGGGGAACTTGTTCAACGAATTCGTGATGAAAGTTCGCAAGATAGTCACACAACTAGGGTCCATGGCCGAGCACCTGGCCTCGGCCACCACCCAGCTTTCCACCACGACAGAGCGATTTTCCAAACAGGCGAACAGCCAGTCGTTCGAGGTGGCCAAGATATACAACTCCGTTGAGGAGGTGAACACCGCCATCAACGCCATAGCCAAGAGCGCAGCGGATGTGGCCATGACCTCCGAGGAAACCCGCAAGCAGGCCATGGACGGTGGCAGTATTATCGAGCAAAGCTCCGAGGCCATCGGCAAACTGTCCGATTATTCCACCAAGATAGGCAGCATCCTGCTGGTGATCGAGGATATCGCAAAGAAGACCGACCTTTTGGCCATCAACGCCGCCATTGAGGCGGCCAACGCCGGCGAGCAGGGGAGGGGGTTTGCTGTGGTGGCGGAGGAAGTGCGCAAGCTGGCGGAGCGAACCACCAAGGCCACCGGGGAGATCGGCCGTATCATACAGGATATCCAGGGGTTCACCTCGGAGGCGGTGGAGTCTATGCGCGGCTCCGGAGACGCGATGAATCGGATTATCTACGACACAGCGAAAGTGAACGAGATGGTGGATCATATAGCAGCGGCCACGGAAAAGCAGTCCGGCATCACGAATATAATGTTCGCCAACATCAAGACCGTCAACCAGCTGAGCGAAGGTTTCGCCTACCAGTCCGACGAGACGAAAAAGGTGGCGCTGGAGATCAACGAGGAGATTTACAAGCTCCAGGCGGTGGTGGACCAATTCAAGGTATGAAGCGCCATCATGGGTGTATGTGGGCTCTGTGGCCAACACGTTGGCGGAGCCGAAACATCGGCTGACCGCGCGCTGAAAGAAGTTATGGATTATCGGAAGCAAACACTAGAAGGTACTTGTCGTCAGGCGCAGGTCCGCCTACGTTTGTCGGCGCTCCTCCGCCTCCACGCGGTCCCGGTGCTGGGAGATTAGCATGGCCATCGACAAAGAACTTGCCATATATAAGAACATCCTGGAAAACATGAGTGATGGGGTGATCACCATCAGCCTGGAGGGGCTGCTGGTGGTTTTCAATAAGGCGGCAAGGCAAATCCTGGGAGTGGATGTGGATGTCTCTTCCGGGGAGCTTTCCTTCGACGAGGTGTTCGGCCCCCACGAGTCGGAGGAGAACGAGGCTTTTTTCGACAGCATAATAAAGGCCACATTTTCCATTAATACGGTCAATAACCGTCTGCTTGATTTCCATAACGCCGAGACGAAAAAGACGGCCCGTCTCTCCATGGCCACTTCATTTTTGCAAAATCAGGAGGCCGATGGCGCGCAGGAGACCATCGGGGTGATCGCCGTGTTCCGGGATGTCACAGAATTGAATGAGTTACGCGACTCGCTCTCCGCCCTGCGGGAGATCGAAAAGCTCAACGACGAACTGGGGAAGCGAAATCAGTTTATTCGGCAGGCCTTTGGAAAGTATATGTCGGATGAGGTGGTGGATAAACTGCTGGAGTCGCCCGAGGGGATGGAGATGGGTGGCGAGGTGAAGAAAGTGACGGTGGTGATGACAGATATCCGGGGATTCACAGCCCTTTCGGAGCGGACGGCCGCCGAGGTGGTGCTGGATATGCTCAACCGCTATTTTGAAGCGATGACCGATGTGATATTCAAGCATAACGGTACTATCAACAAGTTTATCGGTGACGCCATCATGATTCTGTTCGGGGCGCCCAATGAACGGGAGGATGACGCGATAAGGGCGGTGGGCTGCTCTCTGGAGATGCAACTTGCCATGAGGGGGGTCAACGAGGAAAACCGGAGAAGAGGTCTGCCGGAACTGGAGATGGGGATCGGCATCAACACAGACAAAGTGGTGGCGGGGAACATGGGGTCTACCCGGCGAAGCGAGTATGGCGTGATCGGAAGCGGGGTGAATATGGCCTCCCGAATCGAATCGTTGACTATTGGCGGCCAGATCCTGGTTTCCAGCAGCACCCTGGCGGAACTGGGCTCGGAAGTGGTATTGGGGGCTTCTTTTGACGCGCCTTTCAAGGGCTTCGAAGAGATGGTGCAAGTGCACGAAATTATGGGGATGGGTGATCCGTTTAACCTCTCAATCCCTGTAGTGGAGGAAGCGTTGATTTCCATGCCGGAGCCGGCGCCGATTCTCTATTCGCCGCTGGAAGGAAAAATCTCCTCCGGTGGAATGAAACCGGGGCTGATCACCATGGTCTCAAACCGCTCCGCAGTGGTTGTTTTTCAGCAGGAGATGGAAAACCTGGCTAACCTTAAGTTTGAGATCGAAGTGATCGGCAAAAGTGGAAGCGTGAACAGGTCATTTTACGGAAAGATAATGAAGAAATATGAGGATGGCGAGGATGGATTCGTCGTCCGGTTCACCGCCATCGCGGATGATATAAAGAAAAGCCTGATGGCGATGGCCCTGGATCAACTCCCCGGATCTGATAAACAATCCCTGGATCGCGAATAACGCAGGCGACAAGTGGGGGAGGGCTTGCCTGCGCCGACGCCTTAGCCTTGGAGAATAAAAATCTGGCGGGAATATATAAAAAAAAACCCATCGCGGCGGTGATATCCACCACGATGGGTTTTATTGATGATCTCGAAGAAAAACTTCCCCCCGATCTTTAGGCCGCGAACAAACCCATTCGAATACGTTCCGGAGGATTATGGTCCCCATAGAACTGGGCGATCGTTGTCAGCCCTAGTCTCGGCCGCCTCTGCCGCCGCGGGGAGCGCCTTTTTCTTTCTCCTTGGCCAGATCCACACGGATGCTGCGCCCCTGCAGCTCTTTTCCGTTTATGGTCTCAATGGCCTTCTCTGCGCCTTCATCTGTTTCCATTTCGACAAAGCCGAAACCCTTGGAGCGCCCAGTGGACATATCTGTGATAACTTTGGCCGACTGGACGGCGCCCGCTTCAGAGAAAAAGTCCAGCAAGTCCTCTTCCTTCATGGAATAAGGTAGGTTGCCCACGTACAATTTGTTCTTCATGATCTTCCCTTTGGATTGGTTTTGATAGCCGAATAAAGAAACAACCGGGGGGGATGCTCTCTTTACGGAACCAAAATGTGATTGTGAACTGTGGTCTTAAACCGATTTCCCAATGTAGCTAAATATAAACTAATAACGCCTACCATTTTATGATTACACACTTTATTTGACAACAAAAATTTTCAATCTTATTCCGGGAGGTATAATTCGTACCATGGCTTTATCCGTGGTCAAATGCCGCCTGGCAGGGCATGGAAACCTCAGTGGGGAAAAAATTACTGTGGGGCCAGCGGAGGCCATGATAAGGCCAGCTGGGTTGGGTATGGTCCATGTCTATGAAAAAAAAGGACATACATGGTCAATGGGGTCGCGGTACCGCCATGAGTCAGCCGTATGGAAGTGGCGGAAAATAATCGTGGATTTAAAAATAGTGATGGAGGGGGGGAAAGTCCGCCAGGATTGAGGGGAGAAAAGCGCAAATCGGCGCAAGAAAATAATGCAAAATAATTATCTTTTTTCAGCTTGGAGATGTGAATGGCAGGGGGGAATGGTGATAGTCTCCACGGGACTCGCCTTCCGGCGGCGATTTTATTTCACATTGGAATGTCTCTCCCCCTCTCCCGACTCGGAATCGGGCGGCGCCTGGATGATCGATAACCGTCCGCTTGCCTGCGCTTCTATGACTATATCTCCATCCATATCTGTCCGAAGCGTCTTTGCCCCCACAGCCTCTATCCTCTCCAGAAACTTGGAGGAAGGGTAGCCGTTAATGTTGCCACGATCCACGCTGACCACCACCACCTGCGGGGCCACCTTTTCCAGAAACTCGATGGATCCCGCGTCCTGGGCGCCATGGTGACCCGCCTTTAAGATATGGGCGGAAACATCCGCTCCAGACCGGGCCAGGGCTGTCTCTGCCGGTGCGACCAGGTCACCAGCCAACAAGGCGCGAAACTGGCCGAATCTGACCAGGATCACAAGCGATCTGGCATTGATATGCTCATGCGCGAACCCACCGGCTGGTGGCCAAAGAATCTCCAACTCCGCCTCTCCAAGTGGGATGTTGGCGCCAGCCTCCAGCGCCTGGTAGGTGGGCCGGGCTCTTGTAAATCCGGCGTACCAGCGATAGAAGTTGTTCGGGGCGCCATTACTCCAGGGATCCTCCCCATTGTCGTAGATGGCCCGGACCTTCATGCTTTGGGCGATTTGGAAAAGCCCCCCCGCGTGGTCCATGTGGGGATGGGTGATTATGATCGCGTTCAGCTCCTCGGCGCCCGCCTTGCGGAGATACTCAAGAACCAGGTGGCTGGTAACGGGGTTGCCGGTGTCTACCAATATCCATGCAGGCTTGCGCCCGATCCACTGAAGTAGGATAGCGTCCCCCTCGCCCACATCGATGAAATGGAGGAGAAGCCTGGGCGAAGGGGCTGTGGAGGGCCGGATGGTGGCGCAGGAAAGTGTGATGCAGGCAAAGGCGCATACGGCTATTATCCTCATGAGCCAGGTTCCCTGCCACTATGTATAATAGACGCAATGACCACCCCGAAAGCGCCGGAAGCGGTATTTAGCAGCACATCCAGGAGATCGTAATACCTGTTCGGGGCGAAGTATTGCATCGCCTCGTCGCTCCATCCTGCAAAGAGGACTATAAACAAGGTGATTGAAGCGAGATTACGCCCTGAATATCGGGGGAGCAATGCGTTGTATGTACAAAAAGCAAGCATCTCATATTCCACCACATGGACAGCCTCCGCCAGTGTTCTTGTCACCACAAAGGCCAAAACCTGGGAAACTATGAAAACAGACGCCACCAATGTAAACGTTTTTAGGCTGACCCGACCCATGTGCTTGACTGCAGTCATAAGGGCGGCAAACCCCAGCGCCATGGCGATGGCCACCAGCGGACCGAGAAGGCCATGGGTAGTGAGAAACTCCACCAATGGCCTGCCCACCCATGCCAGCGTGTATATACCAAATAAAATCAGGAGGGTAAGTCCCGCCCAAACCTTGTTGATTCCTCCATTGGGGCCGGGTGATTTGCCAGGATCGTCTGTTGGGCCGCTGGGCTGGAGGGGCTGGGAGGAGGTCATCAGAAGGATAGGGGAGGCGGAAAAGACCTCCGCATAGCGTAAGCGCTGCAAGTCTGCCAGAAAGACCCTGCGGATATACCCACAAACGCTCCGAAATAATATGTATGTACAGCTATCGTAAGCTGCTGATCATCTCGAATAGCAGGATGGTCTCCCCTCATCCGCTATCTGTCAGGGATCAGCCTCCAAAGGCAAGCCTCCTGAGGCAAGCCTCCTGAGGCAAGCTCGCCTATTTCCTCGCTAAAAAATCCCTGCAAATCTCCACATCGTCCTTGCTTCCGATGTAAAGCGGAACTCTTTGGTGCAGGGAGGTGGGTTGTATGTCCAGGATATCCTCCCCATTAGAGATGGCCGCGCCACCGGCCTGCTCGCAGATGAACGCCAGCGGGGAGGCCTCATACAGCAAACGCAGCTTGCCATTGGGATTACTCTTGTCCGCCGGGTACATGAAGATGCCGCCATACAGCAGGTTTCGGTGGAAGTCCGCCACCAGCGAGCCGATGTATCTGGTGGAGTATGGCCTGCCAGTCGCCTTGTCGTCGGTCTTGAAATACTCCACAGCCCGGGTCGCTCTCTCGTCCCACTTGGCGGCGTTCCCCTCGTTCACTGAGTATATTTTGCCCCTCGGCGGGGTCTTTATGTTTGGGTGGCTCAGTAGGAATTCACCGATGGAAGGATCCAGAGTGAATCCGTGGACACCATTGCCAAAAGTCAGCACCAGCATGGTGGCCGAGCCGTAGATAATATAGCCGGCCGCTACCTGTTTTCTTCCCACTTGCAAAAAATCATCCACGATCCCCTTTGGGGCATCGGATATCTTCCTGTGGATAGAGAATATAGTGCCGATGGATACGTTGGCGTCGATATTGGACGATCCATCCAGGGGATCGAAAGCCAGAGTGTATTTGCCTCCCTGGGGGTGTTTGTCGTCGATCTCGATCAGGTCTTCCATCTCTTCGGAAGCCATGCCACACAGATAGCCGGTGTGGTCCATTTTCTGGATTAAGGTGAGGTTGGCAAAGTCGTCGAGCTTGGCCACTTCCTCGCCCTGGACATTCATGGAGCCTGTTTTTCCTATGACATCCACCAGCCCGGCCTTGGTCACCGCCCGATGGATTACTTTTCCCGCCACGATCATCTCCGTCATCAATCCGGAAAAGTCGCCAGAAGCCTCCGGGAAGTTCCTCTGGGAGGCGGCAATATGTTTGGTAATTGTAATCCCCAGTCTTTCAGGCATATATTCCCCCTCGCTGTCCTGATTCGATGGTCGTAAAAAAGGCGCGCATCATAATTTCCCCCGCGTATGCTGAGTATAATATAGCACAAATACACCGGTTGATCATGGCGCTTTTAGCCGCCAGGACACTCATCTCAACTAATTATAAAGTATATCGTAAGGCTTGCGTCACCGTGTGTGATGTGAGATATTTAGCGGATCGCCAAAATTTATATTCATTGATGGGAGAAGGACTTTAAGTGGCTATCGGTGTAATCGGGGGAAGCGGGCTGTATCAGCTGGAGGGAATGCAAAACATCAAAACCAAAAAGGTGACCACCCCCTTTGGTAAACCCTCAGACGATTTTGTGATCGGAGAACTGGACGGAATCGAGCTTGTCTTTCTCCCCCGTCATGGCCGTGGCCACAGGATTCTCCCCTCGGAGCTGCCGTTCAAGGCGAATATATGGGCCATGAAAAAGCTGGGAGTGGAGAGAATAATCTCCGTCTCCGCAGTCGGCTCATTAAAGAAAAAGATCAAGCCTGGCCACGCCGTTATTGTTGATCAGTTTATAGACCGCACCAGGGGCGTGCGCGACTACACTTTTTTCGGCTCAGGAATCGTGGCTCATGTAGCGTTTGCGGACCCTACATGCCACTACCTGGCCAAGATTTTGTATAACGCCACCAAAAAGATAGGATGGAAATCCCACATGGGAGGGACATATGTGAACATGGAAGGGCCACTTTTCTCCACTAGGGCCGAATCCCACCTGTACCGCTCCTGGGGCGCCGATGTTATCGGCATGACAAACCTGCAGGAAGCCAAGCTGGCCCGGGAAGCGGAGATTTGTTATGCCACGCTGGCGCTCTCCACCGACTATGACTGCTGGCACGAAGAGGATGTCACAGTGGAGGCGGTGATGCAGATCATGGCCTCTAACGTGGACAAGTCGAAGGCGGTGATAGCCGCCGCCGCGCCGCTGATAAAGAAGGAGCGGGATTGCTCTTGCGCCACCGCCTTGCAATACGGCATAGTCACTGATAAATCTGTGATCCCAAAAAAAACCAAAAAAGACCTGGATATAATTGTAGGTAAATATGTCAGATAAGCGAACCATCACCAAATCCAAAAAGTTCTTCGCTAATGCCAGGAAAGTCATCCCCGGAGGCGTGAACAGCCCGGTGCGGGCCTTCAAGGCGGTGGGGGGAGATCCCATTTTCATTGACCACGCGGCTGGCAGCAAGCTGTACGATGTCGACGGCAACGAGTATATAGACTACGTCGGCTCCTGGGGGCCTATGATCTGCGGCCATGCGCATCCTGATGTGGTGAAGGCCGTTTCCGACGCGGTGGCCAAAGGCTCCAGCTTCGGCGCTTCCACGGAGATGGAGGTGGAGATGGCGGACATGATTGTGGACGGGTTTCAGTCGATCCATATGGTCCGCATGGTCAACTCCGGCACCGAGGCCACCATGAGCGCCCTGCGGGTGGCGCGCGGCTATTCGGAGAAAGTAAAAGTAATAAAGCTCGACGGCTGCTACCACGGCCATGGGGATTCGCTGCTGGTGAAAGCTGGCTCCGGTGTGGAGACTCTTGGCCTGCCAGATTCCCCAGGTGTCCCTGCGGCCCTGGCAAACCTCACCATATCGATCCCTTTCAACGATCTTTCGGCCATGGAAAGCGTTCTGGAAAAGGAAGGCGACCAGGTGGCCTGCGTTATCGTGGAGCCTGTGGTGGGGAACATGGGAGTGCTTGCTCCGGAGCCGGAGTATCTGGAAGGATTGAAGAGCCTCTGTGAACAGAGCCAGACGGTTCTGATTTTCGACGAAGTGATGACAGGGTTTCGTCTGGCCTACGGCGGCGCCCAGGAACTATACGATGTACGACCAGACATGACCACTCTGGGCAAGATCATAGGCGGCGGCCTCCCCGTGGGAGCTTATGGTGGCCAGGTGGAGCTGATGAACCAGGTGGCCCCGGCAGGCCCCGTATACCAAGCCGGCACGCTTTCCGGCAATCCTTTGGCTATGGCCGCCGGCATCGCCACCCTCAAGCTGCTAAAGCAGGAGAACGTATACGAAAACCTGAACCAGACCTCCGCCAAACTGGCCAATGGCCTCAAGGAGATCGCATGGCGAGCTAGGGTACCGGTGGTGATAAACAGAGTCGGCTCCATGTTTACCGTGTTCTTTACCGACGAGGAACGGGTGAAAAACTACCTGGATGCAAAGACCTGCAACACCAAAAGGTTCTCCAAGTTCTTCGCGGGAATGATGGAGCGGGGAATCTATATGGCGCCTTCCCAGTTCGAGGCCGGTTTCGTGTCGATGGCCCATTCCGAAGAGGATATCGACAAGACGCTGAATGCGGCCGAAGACGTTATGAAGACTATTCGGTAGCTGTTTCCTTGGCCATCTCCGGGCTGGCGCCTGGTCCCATGTCGGCCCTTCGCGCGGAATAGACCGTCACCACCAGGAAAAGCGCCCCCAGCGACAGGGTTTCCTTCGCGACTATTACGGCTGTCTCCACCGAAATAAAGGCGGTACGGTCCACCCCATCTATCCATGGCACGATGAAGTTATCTCCATTCAGCGGCCACAATAGCGGCAGGCCGATACCGTTGGGCGCGTATGTGTCCACGGAGAAAACATCCAGGAGCGCATGTGTCAGAATGCACAACGAGACGAGATGAAACACAGCGATGGGGTTTGGCGCCATCGGTCGTAGCCCCGGATCACGCATGGCGCGGCGCATCCATGCCCAGCCACCGACCAGCGCGCCTATCAAAACAGCGAATCCGATGGAATGGGTTAACCCATGGTGATACTTGCCGGAGAGTGTCAACGCGCCGCCGGTAAGGTGGATGAAATCCGCGTCGGGCAGGTTCGCGGCAAGGACACACAACGCAGCCCACCCGACGTTCTCCCTGGTGATCGCCTCTTTAACCGAGGCGGGCTTTCGGGCAATCGACCATACGGCCAGTCCGGCCAGCGCATGACCCAGGGGGGTTGGCATATT
>Ga0224511_10004808_pt1 | contig 10371 bp, 11 predicted proteins | sample SF_May12_sed_USG_2_FD_169988 | JGI IMG/M metagenome (GOLD analysis project Ga0224511, IMG submission 169988) | Sediment microbial communities from San Francisco Bay, California, United States - SF_May12_sed_USGS_8_1 | ecosystem: Environmental > Aquatic > Marine > Sediment | place: USA... | reverse complement strand
GGCGTCGCCCAAAAGGCGAAAAACCAGCCGAGATACAATGGATGACGCACATACTTATAGATCCAGGGTGTCTTGAAAGGCAATGGAGTGTATTCCTTGCCCAACAAGTACAAGGTCACCTGACGCAAGCCGAACAAATCAAAGTGATTGATTAAGAATGTTGTCACCAGCACCAGCAACCAGCCAAAGCCAAACAATGTATAGAGCACGGCCTGACCCGCTGGATCAGTGACACTCCAGATCACTCCGCCCAGTGGTTGCCAGAATACAAACATCGCAATCAAAGCAATGCTGGAAAACAACACATAAGTACTGCGCTCAATGGGTTTGGGCACAATCCTGGTCCAGACACGCTTGAACGCGGGCCGAGCCATAACACTGTGTTGCACCGCAAAGATACCCAAGAGCAGCACATTGATTAACAAAGATTCCACAAAACCACCTTCGGCAGCGGTATCCATGGACTTGGGCACCAGGATATTGCCGACGAATCCGATGGCATACAAAAAGGTGCCGAAAAATATGGCGTACGACACGGTTCCATAAGCAAAAAATGATAGTCTTTTCATAACGATCCTCTCAATGGTTTCTTAAAGTTCTTGTGAAAGTTGGCAAGAAAAGCCAGGTCCCTTTCTTTGCCCCAAAAAATCAGTTCTTCGAAGTCCTGTTACCAGCAAAGACGCAAAGATCTTGCATTGGTTCCCGGGAAGCGCCGGAAAATATAATTTGGGTTTTGCGGGAACCTTTTCCTGGGTCTCTGCGTCTTGGCGAGACCTGGCACAAAACCGTGCTATACCCTGGAGGGAATAACGATGTTCATATTCAAAGATCTCTATAAAAACAGCATCTGGTGGTACTGGCTGGCAACCATCCCCTTGCTGGCAATGGGGGTGGCCGGACAAGTCGAGGCTATTTACCTGGCCATGGTGCTGACCGTCATTCAATTCGTCCACTACCGGATTGCCGACGAGAAAATCAGCTTCCGGGTACAGGTCAGGGCCTACTACCTTGGCTTGCTTGTCATGGGCCTGTGGGCGCCTCTTTTCTGGATCCACTGGGTTCAGCTCATTGGCACCACTGCCATGGTACTGTTTGGCTATTGCACCCTGGCGCGACTCAGCTCACTGCTGCCCTGGAATCGCACGGCGGTTCTAAATTGGGATCTGGTGAAAAGAACCTTCTTTTCGGCTCCTGTGAGGGGAAACATCCTGCAAGGGCTACCCAACAAATGAGTTTATGGGCCATTCCCGGACAAAAGCTGATTAATTGGTTATGATGCATCTCACGATGGAACAAATGAACGACAATTCGGCCGTCTCGCCGACCCTGAACAGGGAACACTTCGTCAAACAAATTGAGGCGCACCTCGACCAGCTCTATGGCAGCGCCCTGCGTTTAACACGCAACTCCAGCGATGCCGAGGATTTGGTGGCCGACACCGTTACCAAGGCCTGGATCTGTATCGATAGCCTTCAGGACCTGGATCGTTTTAAGCCCTGGCTGTTGCGCATCATGACCAACCACTTCATTAGTGAGCGGCGCAAGGCCTCTAACCGTGCCATTCATGAGAGTTATGTTGAAGAGTCGGAATCGGATGATGAGCCATTTTCACTGTTTGAACGCCTGCATCAGCCGTTTTTGTTGTGGTGGAGTAATCCGGAACAGGAATTTTTAAATCAGCTACTGAAAGAAGACATCGAGACAGCATTAAATGATCTGGCCGAACAGTTTCGCGTTGTCGTTATATTGGCAGACATGGAGGGGCTAAGTTACCAGGAAATATCAGAAGTACTGGACTTGCCCGTTGGAACCGTGCGATCGCGCCTCTCCCGTGGACGCAGTGCTCTACAGAAGGCATTGTGGCAACACGCCCAGGAACCGAAAAACTCACCGAGTGGTGAATAGGCAGGCAGTTATGACCAAAAAAGATGTAAAGAAGATTGAATGTGAAGAAGCCATCCGGATGCTTCTGGAATATCTGGATAATGAGCTGGATGAACACAATCATGACTCCGTGGAAGACCACCTGCACGCTTGCCGCGCCTGCTACACGCGCATGGAATTTGAGTCACGACTCAAAAATGTTGTAAAAGAGAAGGCGCAGGAGAAGGCGCCCATTGACCTACGCAACAGAATCAAGAAAATATCAGAACAATTCTAGGCCAATAGCAAGCCACCACCGGAATAGAGGAGATCTATATTATGGTAGCCATTACCCAATTCAGCCGTGAAAATATTTTTGACGCTGTAATGAAAATGTATACCGATGTCGCCCAAAAACCCGAGATGGGTTTTCATTTTCCAACTGGCCGCCCTGCCTGTGAGTTTCTCGGCTACCCGGCCGAACAACTGGATGCCATCCCGGCAACCGCGATTGAGTCATTTGCCGGTGTCGGCTATCCCTTTCGCTGCAATGCCATTGAAAAAGGACATACCGTGCTGGATATCGGCGCCGGGGCCGGCACTGATGTGTTTATCAGCACGCTCCTGACGGGAGACACTGGCAAGGTATACGGACTGGATATGACCCAGGCCATGCAGGACAAGCTCAGGGAAAATATTCAAAAAATGGGTACCGGCATAGTGGAACCGCTTTTTGGGAATGCCGAACAAATTCCTCTGGACGATGGCACTGTAGACGTAGTTACCAGCAACGGCGTGCTAAACCTGGTTCCTGACAAACCACAAGCCTTTGCCGAAATTTACCGGGTGCTAAAACCCGGTGGGCGCATACAGATTTCCGATATTGTAATAAATAAGAGTTCGGAAGAGCTCGATGAGTCGAAAAGTAATCCCAAACTATGGGCTGAGTGTATTGTGGGTGCACTGGAAGAACAAATCTATGTCTATGGTTTGACCGAAGCAGGCTTGACTGACGTGGAGATAGTGGGGCGCAACGACTACTTTTCCCGCAGCAGTAACGAGTCCACCCGTAACGTGGCCAAGTACTTCGACGCCCGGAGTATTACGCTATCCGGCAGAAAAGCCTGATCAGGCGACCCTTGGTCCCAGACGAAATATTGCTCGGACTGTAGGCGCTAACCTGAAAAGATTTATTGATTGCCGCTATTCCAGGCCATATTCTTGAGTTTTTTTCCACCCATCCGATTTCAGACTCGGCAGACCACTGTTATTACGAGAAACCGAGAGGGCCTGCCCCGTCACCATGGCTTATACGGAAGGACGGCCAAAGATCTGGTGGCTTCCAAGCTAGACTGTCCTCGATCCGGGTTTCGTTATCACGGATATGGTCGCATGAACTCAATTTAAAGCAGACCAAATAATACAAGGCTGAGACATGGCGAAGACCCAGGCATTCGATGCTTATACCAAAGACTACGACGACTGGTTTTCGAGGCACCTTTACGCCTATGAGTCTGAGCTAAATGCTATCAGGGCACTACTACAGGACAAGGGATTTGGCGTTGAGGTAGGCATAGGCACCGGTCGTTTTTCAGCGCCATTAGGTATTGCTGTTGGTATTGAACCATCTACTGTCATGGCGCGCATGGCATCCGCTAAAGGAATAACAGTAATCGAAGGAGTCGCAGAGTTTTTACCCCTGGGCGATAACACTTGCGACTACTTACTGTACGTCACCACATTGTGTTTTCTCGACTCTATCGATCAAGCCTTGCATGAGGCCCATCGGACACTAAGACCTACCGGTTCAATAATTATTGGACTCATCGATAGAGACAGTGCCCTGGGAGAGCATTATGAGTCCAATAAGTCTGGCAGCCGTTTTTACCAACAAGCAACGCTTTATAGTGCGAATACAGTAGTCACGAAACTGGAGCAGGCGGGATTCGGGGAATTTTCTCTGGTGCAAACTTTATTTACCCATCCCGATAAAATGAAAAAGCCTGATCCCGTTAAACCGGGGTCAGGCCAGGGCGCGTTTGTTGTAATACGCGCCAAAAAGATAAAAATATAAATCTGACCTCAGTCGGTAGCCAGTACCTCGTGCACTACCTGGTGACGCTTGCGATGTTCGGCAATACCTTTCACCAATGCCGCCAAAATCATGAAGGCACCGCTAAGTAGCGCAAGAGCCAACGCACCAAAGGCCATTTTGCTCAATACACTATGGGTCGTAGCACTGATAGAGTCGATAAAATTGAGATCTGACAGATAAACTGGCAACTTAAACAAGCGACTAAAAAGAACGACCAGCATGATGGTGGCCATCACAAACTTAACGGTATGCTCCTTAACATAGGTCGTGCCGATAGCACCAAGCTGAACCCCAAACAAAGAACCAGCCAAAATAATCATGGCAAGGCGAATATCAACAAACCCCTCCCAGGCGTAAAACAGGCTGCCACCCAACCCCATAACAAAGGCAACTACCAGCTCTGTTGCGGTAGCCATAATGGCGGGAACGCCCAACAGATAGATCATGGCCGGCACACCGATAAAACCCCCAACTGCAATTGAAGCTGCCAGCATTCCGGTTGCAAACCCCATGGGCGCGACAAACAGTAGAGAGACCGGTTTATTGCCGGTGGATCGGAAGCGCACCATGGTGCCGGGGATATTAATGGATTGAAGCCATTTGGCCAGTGCCGGTGTTTTGTGCTCCGCATGCTCGTCACCATTTTTCTTCATACGCATGGCGTCACGTAAAACCACTGTACCTATAATGGCCAGCACTACTATAAACACAGCGGATACATAGAGATCGGTACCAATATTACCGTACGAATCACGGATACTGGTCATCACGTTCTTACCCGCGAATACGCCGGCCTCGGCAAAAACACCCATAATAACACCAAGTTTCACATCCACCTGACCATATTTAGCGCGCTTAATAGAACCCACCAGGGCCTTGGGAAACTTGTGGGCCATATTGCTGGCAACCGCAACGATACCGGGAACACCAAGAGCCATCATCGCAGGCGTCAGCACAAAAGCGCCGCCAGAACCAATAAAACCGCTAACCATGCCGCCAATGAATCCCACGACAAACAAAATCACCACAGTCGTGAGATTTAAATCAATAAACTGAATCGACTCCACAACATCACCTCATTCATTTTTTTGGGCCTGACACCCGCTACAAATCGAAATCGGCCATTAAAAGACCGTCAACAGAACGCAACGCAAACATCCGCCAAGCTAAACTATTCCCAATGGGATTGTATCTTGTCAAATACCAACCAACAGGAATAAACTGGTATCTCGTTAATTGCTGTCGGGAAATTGAGCTATTAGTAGGAATTTACAGCGTTATAGAACGTGTAGTATAGTGTTGATAAAATATAAGGCCAATGAAACATAGTCTCGTAATATTCTTATATGGAATATAAAAATCTACCCGATCTGTCATGCTGGGCAGCGCTGCGCGCCGTCGTCGAAAAAGGCGGTGTTACGGAAGCCGCCAAAAAACTCAATATTGGCCAACCCGCCGTAACCAAGCGCTTGCGTACCCTGGACAACCTCTATGGCATGCCCCTCACAGAACGGGTGGCAGGTAGGTTGCGCCTGACCAAGGCCGGGGAAAAGGTTTATCTCCTGGCTGTTCAAACCCTGGATCGGCACTTAATTCTGCATGAAGAGCTACTGCAACTTTCTCACGGTCATAGCGGCATGCGTCTGGAGGTAACCTTCTCCATAGGTGAATACCTGCTACCGGAACTACTGCTGCAATTTAATGAGAAGTTTCCCAAGTACAAGGTGGAAAGCCGCATGGGCTACAGCCGAAATATCCAAACCCATCTGGCCACCCAAATGACCGACCTGGCTTTGCTTGAATTTGCCCCGGACCACCCAGACATTCTGGTGCAGAAGTGGCAGGAAGACGAATTATGGTTGGTGTGTGGATCGAAACATCAACTTGCCGGCACAGAGTTGTTACCGGTCGAGGAGCTGGTCTCCTTGTCATATGTCTTGCGTGAAACACAGTCCTCGGTCCATATCACCATGAGCGAGGCGCTAAAGCGCATCGGCATCGATAAACTCAACACAGCTATTGAGGTCGGATCAACGGATACTATCGTCGAGATACTGTCGCGCGGTCTGCATGTCAGCTTTCTACCACGCTTTGCTGTAGAGGATCGAGTTACCCGGGGCGCTTTGTACCATTTAAAAGTAAAAGGATTTCGTATTATGCGTACATTATGGATTGCTCGGCACCGGGGCAGCCTGGATCATCCCGTGGTCGAGGCATTTATTTCCCTATTACGAAGCAGCCGAAACGGCGGTTAAACATGGTAATGTGTGATTTACAAATATATTCTCAAGCGCATTAACGCCATCAAGGGGTTATTGGCGCGCAAACCCAAACTCAGCACTACCCGCCTGTCACTAGCAACAGCTCTGTTTCTGACAGGATTTTCCAACGACGCATTCTGGCAGCGTGTACTCAATGTGTTTGACCAGTACACGCTATATAATTATCTTTTTGTAGGTTCGGTCTTTGTCCTGCTAACTCTTTTCTTGAACATTTTGCTTTCGTTTTTCAGTTTCAAGTATGTATTAAAGCCGTTGATTATTACACTACTGCTAACCGCCTCCATAGCCGGCTATTTTATGGACAGTTACGGTACCATGATTGATGCGAACATGATTCAGAATATCATGGAAACAGACACTCATGAGGCAATCGAACTTCTGAATTTACGTCTGTTTTATTATCTGACAGTCTGGGGGCTACTACCGGCACTTTTTGTCTATAACACTGAAATTCAATATCAGGTCATCTCCCGGGAGGCATTGTCCAAACTTAAAGTTATCTTAATAAGCAGCATTGCCCTGGTAGTAGTCGTTGCCCCTTTTTACCAGGACTACGCTTCTCTAGTCCGTAATAATCGGGAATTGCGCCATCTGATTAACCCAATAAACACCCTTCACGCTTTTCATAAATATCTAAACCAATCTCTGGGCAGCCCCGATACAACCGTAGTTGCAATTGAGCACGATGCAAAACTGGCCAGTCTCTGGCAACAGAGGGGTAAAAAATCCCTGGTTATTCTGGTGCTCGGTGAGACTGCCCGGGCACAGAGTTTCTCGCTTAATGGTTACGGACGCAAAACCAATCCCCTTCTTGGCCACGAAAATATCGTTAACTACACCAACGTCTATTCTTGTGGCACTTCCACGGCTACATCAGTGCCCTGCATGTTTTCCCATATGACACAAGATACGTATAGTGACTCGAAAGCCAAACACTCGGAAGATCTGTTGGATGTTCTGGCTCATGCGGGCATCGAGGTGTTGTGGCGTGACAACAACTCCGGATGCAAAGGAGTGTGTAATCGCGTAAACGGGGAAAACATGGCTACACTGCACGTACCCGAACTGTGTGGAGATAAAGAATGTTTCGACATGATTCTTCTGCACAAGCTACAGGACATCGTTAATCACGCTGACAATGACATGTTCATCGTACTGCACCAAAAAGGCAGCCATGGACCCGCCTACTATTTACGCTATCCAAAAGAGTTTGAAGTGTTTAAGCCTGCCTGCCAAACGAACCAGCTACAGGCATGCCGGCAAGACGAGGTGGCCAATGCCTATGACAATACCATTGTCTATACGGATTATTTTTTAGAACAGGTTATCGGATTTCTTAAAAAGAATGAGAAGAGGTTCAATGCCTCTATGATTTATGTTTCCGATCACGGCGAGTCCCTGGGCGAAAACAACATCTACCTGCATGGCTTGCCCTACCTGATCGCGCCGGAGGAACAAACCCATGTACCGTTCATTTTGTGGCTTTCAAATGGGTTTGAAAAAACCGAACACATAAATCACGACTGCTTAAAGCGCCAGTCTGATAATAAGTACTCTCATGACAATTTGTTTCATTCCGTGCTGGGACTAATGGAGGTCAAAACGAATGTCTATAATGCTGAACTGGATATGTTTTCAAAGTGCCGATAACCTGGAAACCGCTGTTTTCTATTTTCTCAAAACCTTTTTTGCTTTACACTGAATTTATTGTGTCTAATAACCGGTCTGTATAACCGGTTTTTCAAATGCGCTTACAGAGTTACGGAAAAGGGTCATTTTGTGGATAGATTTCTTGACACCAGTTCATCTGAACAATTGCTTGAAGCAATGGAAAGCAACATGGTTGCCTTTTGGTCCCCTTATGGTAGCGCCAAGGGCAATGAACTACACGTGGAAAAGAATCTGGTGTGGTTTTATACCGGTGTTCCATTCGCCCTGTTTAACGGTGTCTTGTTTGCACAACTGGAAGAGAAGAATGTACTAAGTACGATTGAGATATTGGGCAAATTCATTGGCAACCGGGGCGCACCAGCACTATGGTGGCTGGGTCCACGTAGCAAGCCAGATAACCTGCGGACGTTGCTGGAGCAAAAGCAACTCAAAGCAGTAGGTGACGTCACCGGCATGGCGATCAACCTTGACCAAATTAGAACCAGGGCCGATGCGGTTCCCGGTCTGGCGGTAACAAAAGTTGGCAACAAAGAGGAGCAAGCCCTTTGGGCCCGCATCGCTGCCGAGGGAACAGGCTTCTCTGAATCCGCCACAGCGGCTTTTATTGAACTGGAAACCAGTCTTTCCAAGAAGCAGTATCAGAACCAGAAGCGCTACATCGGCTATCTTAACGGCGAACCTGTAGCCAGCTCAGCCATGACACTGGATTCAGGTGTCGCCGGGATTTATGCGGTATCCACCCTGCCTGAAGCACGGCGCAAAGGTATTGGCGCCGTCATGACAGCAATACCTTTGTTTGAAGCACGCGAACAGGGATATCATGTGGGTATTCTTCAGGCGTCATCCATGGGTCTCCCCGTTTACAAAAAAATGGGATTCAAGGAAGTTTGCCGATACCAACTGTATTTGCAAAGCTGACCATCTCAAGAACTAGAGCTTGCTACAGCGACAAAACTCTTCGGCTAGATTTCTTCAGCGCTAAAGCCGACACCCCGGTAGCACATCGAAATCACAACGCCACCTTTTTTCCTGACCAATACCCTCTACTACTCCCAACGGCGCTTCGTAGACAAAAGTTAATCTACTCAGATACCCCAACAACCCGACTTTGGCCGTCTATAATTTAGTACAGACACGTTTTCCCCATTCTCCTGACACCATCAGCACAAGGAGGCCCTGTCATGAGATCACTTCGTACAAGTTTCATCGGCTGCCTGCTACTGGCAACCTTTCTTGCCAACGGCTGCGCTACCTCCGGACATCCCCAGTACCCGGAACTTGTGAGCCAACTGCAAGGCATGGCGGTTGTGGTGGATGCTACTGTTGTTCATAAACGCAGCCTGAAACCCGCCATCCTCAATACCGCCGAAAACCAGGCTATAACGGAAAAATTGAATGATCTTGTCGCCATGATCATGGAGAAAAAAGGCTACAACATTGAAAAGACCTATCAAACCGTCGGACTGACCAGTCTGGGTCAGATCGATATGGAAATTTCCCATGATAGCGCTGACACAGAAAACACATTTGAGGATGCCCCTTTTGTCCTTATTCCCCAGGCGTCTGAAGTTAATAGATTGCAACTGACCCAACTGCAGAAAGAAAGCACCCAGTCCAAACTATCGCCTGAGCTAAATCCCTTCGGTCAGGCGGTCCTGGTGATTAATGCCAGCGGTTTTTACATTAGCACTGGCGCTGTAGCCGGTAATGTCGCCAAGGGAGCGATTAATGTCGTGGCGGGAATCGGTGCGGCAATGGGGGGTAGCAGCGTGGATTTTATAGAACTGGATAAAGACACGATAATATTGAGTGTGCAATTGTTCGATCCGAAAACCGGCGACTTGTTGTGGAAAGACTACGCCAGGGTTAACGGCAATCCTGATGCATTGGGCTTTCTCAAGAATTTAACCCATTTGCTTGAAAAATTGCCCAACAAGGCCAGCTGACAGGGTCATAACGTTAATCAAGTCATGCATTGATTCTCACGCAAACATTTATGTGGCAACAACTCAACGCACCGGACAAGGCGCAACTGCTGGGCAAAGGCATGTTGGCTTTTGGCCTGTTTGCCCTTGCTGTTGGTCTGGCCTATTTCTCTTATGAAATCAGCAATGCCCGACAGGATCTCCCTGAACTGCTGGCACAACTGGAAAGTACGTCTCAAAAAATCGAACCCGTTTTACGTGAGGCGGATGCCTTTCGGGAGCTGGTTCCACCCATACTGGAAGAGACCAAAGCCATACGTGAAGTGATAACCGCCACACTTGCCGAGTCTGCCGAACTTCGCAAGACCGCTCCCCCACTGATCAACACTAGTGCGGAGGCTATCGCCGCAGCCAGAAAAACCATAGACACAATTGAGCCCCATATTCCGGCAGTACTTTCAGAAGTAAAGAAAACGCGAGAGTCCTTGCCAGGTATACTCGACCGGGCGGACCAGGTAGTGGCCCATGCCGAAAG
>Ga0224511_10004807_pt1 | contig 10371 bp, 8 predicted proteins | sample SF_May12_sed_USG_2_FD_169988 | JGI IMG/M metagenome (GOLD analysis project Ga0224511, IMG submission 169988) | Sediment microbial communities from San Francisco Bay, California, United States - SF_May12_sed_USGS_8_1 | ecosystem: Environmental > Aquatic > Marine > Sediment | place: USA... | reverse complement strand
TCCGACGATGTCCAGCCCTCGTGGTCCCCGTCCCCGGACTGAGGCGAGTCACGATTGATCCAGGGCGACCATCTCGAGGTACACACAGACGGGCTGGTTGTTCCACCACCTTAAAGGAGAATTGTAAAACGAAATTTTACCATTTTTATTTCCATGCGAAAGACGCCGTTTTTGGCCTTTTTTAACAATTTCAAAAGTTACATTCCAATTTTAAACCGAGTTGCCAAATCGTAAGAGGAAATAAAGGTACCACAAAATAAGTTTTAAAGTATAAATACGTTGGAAACAAGAAAATATAGGTTTTCGAAAATAATATGTTTTCGTGAGGCACACGGTCATACCTCAGTGGAGTCTCATGTTTTGTTTCGATTTGATTGAAAAAGGAACCGACTGACCAACCAGGTACAAGTTAGGTATTGAAATGATTTCTTGGTTCGTGTACCCCAGTTTAACCTAGAAAATGACAGCAACCCTTTTTTTAAATGATAATAATACTTAAAGGGCTTCCCTTCATTGTGGCGGTGTTAAAATATCAAAATCCTATTTTGTCTTGAAATCTATGTAATGCATATTGCGTGGTACATATCTATGATCTTTATAGATTTTGCAAGTTGTTTAAACATTGATTTATTTTGTTAATTTGGGCAAAGCGTTAACAGAGAGAAGGGCCTTCCCGAAACCTTAGGAAACAAGACACTGTGGGCATTTGAGTGTCACGCGGGCAGACCGCTGAGGAGTCTGTTTAAACATACTGGATAGATTTCCAATCGGGCAGAACGTGGATTTTTCCGACGATGTCCAGCCCTCGTGGTCCCCGTCCCCGGACTGAGGCGAGTCACGATTGATCCAGGGCGACCATCTCGAGGTACACACAGACGGGCTGGTTGTTCCACCACCTTAAAGAAAAATTGTAAAAAGAAAATTCACAATTTTTATTTCCGTGCTAAAGACGCCGTTTTTTGGTCTTTTAACATAGGCTATAAATAATATTATTTGTGTTCTTCGTTATAGATTATACATATAGCTTGTATATATGAAATGTGATCGAATAAATTAATCTTAATGAAATGCGGACTTGTTTTGTGTTGTTCTGTGTGTTTATTTTGTACGGGCCATTTTGTCATGGTGCCCTTAAACTTGTCATATCTACATTGTTTACAACAATGTTTCTTTGAACATGTCTTCAATTTATATTAACATCGAATGGTGTCCTCCCGCCATTAGTTATGATGACATGACGAACTTCAGAGGCATCTTTAAAAAATGATGTTAGGTTTAAAGCAGCTGTCCTCTCCAGAATAGACTAAAATCAACAGTTACAAATATTTCAAAATATCTCTTCAAATATATATAATAGTTGAAAACATACAATTCGCTTTTCTTCCATCAGTATGTTCCTTCTATACATAACGGCTACTGCATTAGTAGCGCAGTAGATTATGCAAAGAAAAACTATGTTTTACCAACGATTTTGTCAACTGAATTAAGAGACCAGTATATTAGATTTCTCCACTAAACATAACTGGACCAGTATTTACCGTTAATTTATTATTTTCATTTTTTATTTTCTTGCGCAACTGGAGGACAGCTGCTTTAATACTGACACAAGTGTTGGGCAAAAGTACAACAGATTGCAAGAAATATATGTGAACGTAGTTAATCCTATAAATAGTAAGCGCTTCGAACAGTCATTAACAAAGTATCATTTATATTTATCTTTTGAATTATTTTTTAAAAGAAGTTACGCCGACAAGTTTAATACTTTTGTAAATGCTTTGCATACAAGAAACTAGCGTTTACTTACCATTTACAACAGTTACCGCCGTACACATAATGAATAGTAAAATATGATGTTGCATTTTTAAAATCGTTATATTTACGCACATCCAAACAGTTTTGATAACAATACAATAGTGTAAGACAAAGGTTTGCAAAGTTTTCTATGCTTATTGACATAAGCGAATACTATATTCATGAATCACCAAGCAAAGAGTACACAAGCAAATGCAATGTCATTTATGTTTTTGAAGTAAATCAAGGCGATTTGATAGCTATGTATCTTTGGGCTCTTATTATAATGACGTGTTAACGATAACGTTTGCACTAGAACACACAAGTACACTTTAGTTGAATAAACGCCATCACTCCGTTGGCTGTCTTGTCTCTGTAACGTGAAGTGTTCGCCTTTTGTCAACTTATCTGTTGCATTCACGTGTGATTATCTTAGGGTTTTAGAGCATCTTCTGTATTTTGAAAGAATGATAGTGGCTTATTTAACAAATTCAATCAATCACTTCTAACAATTAAGAACACACTCATACAAAATATCTACATATTTTAAAGCTCCTATCTCATCTTCGGTGGATCAAATTCCTCAACAAAAAAACAAATCAATATAAGCAGCAGTATTTCACGATAATCATTATCAATAGAATACATCTTAGAATTTCATTGAAATTCCTCGTTGTCGTTAGAAAAATGAGAAACAAATACGCTTGTCCTCTGGTTCCGGAAGGATTCCCCAGTTTATAAATATAACGGAATTCTCTTTGCCGCGCACCTTGAAAGAGGCAAAATGAACACCTCACGTTCATGTGTCATTCTAATTTTAAAACAATATTTACAAAATAAAACTTTGGAACGGTTTACATTTATTGCAAAATGAATGGGTTTTTACAAATCTATACTGACATGTATTGGAGTGATAAACGTATCAATAATCGTGTTCAATGTAATTTGATATACCTGTTATGTTATCCCCTCCAGTCTGTCGGTGTGATACACACACAAAAGAAAACGTTCGACAACCTTTTTGTTCGCATTGCCAACGTTTTAGTGGCATTACATTACATTTTTAGTAACGTTATGCATCTCACTCTGTTTGGTAATTTGTTTAAAACCATATATTTACACGTTGCAACGCATTTAAACAGATACATATCAAGCTTGAAACGATTTGCCAGCTAGATAGATGGCATGTTACCTTACCGTACGATTTTAAGGAATTTAATGGCTCAATATGTAGGTATTAAGAAACTATAGGTTTTCGAAATGTTTTCCCTTGTGTGTACCTTTTATGTACATGTAACTAACCCAAAAACCACAGGGAAGCACCTTTAATGTTTGTTTAGTCACTTGCGTATATGTGTCGTATGAGGTCCTTTATAGTTGTTGAGTATGGTTGGATTTTCAATGGCCCGTTTGAAAAGTACCTGTCTGATCTGTGTACGTTTCCTTACCATTATCATGACGCTTTTGTAAGAGACCGTCAGGTAAACATAAATCAGACTATGACGTACGTTATCCGGGGTTGTAAAAAGAATTGATTAACAGTGATATGTACGTTCTTTCAGCATTACTTTTAAAATATCTCGTTAGACTGTGAGGATTTAATTTCAAACATATAACAACGAACTAGGCTACTTTTATATTAGGGTCTACATGTTTAATGTCCGATGTAGAGTATACATTAACGTAAATGAGATTGTACAAGTATTGTCTCTGAATAAAAACGTACATGTAACCGTATTATTGCTTTTTTATACGGTTTACCTGTTTGGTAAGATGGACGCCGTACGGTGCCCGTAGATGAATCGTAATCATAGCAAAGGCAGATGGATTTTCATGTAAATTTAAATGGCTTTTTAAAAGGTTTTATGTTTACATACAGTACCTTCATTTTATTTAGAATTCATTCGTTCAATTTAATTGTTACAGTGTTCTACTTATTTGTATACACCTCTATCTCTTTTAATTCCGCTATTAACTGTCCAAATTGTTAAATTGTTATAAATTATTTTCGTGACCCGGAATTACCAATGGTTCGGGAAACACGCTTTTATTGTACTTAACATGTAACAATATGTCCAATTTAAACAACGTCATTATATAGACACAATGGATATTAACATTTATAATTTGATTTACATGTTAACAGTACAGTATGTTAATAAGCACACCTGCGGGCCGTTACACGTACACCTTAATAATCTAAAGCAATGTTTCAAGATTTCAAGGTTTATTTATTCACTTTCTCCATAAAAATGCGAGAGAAGCAACAAAAGAAATAAGTAAAAAAAAGCAATGGCAAATGGTTCAGACTTAAGAGTTGACCTACTTTAACTACATAAAGATACTAATTTAAGCTAACAATTTAACATGATGGTAGAGGAATATTGCTTAATGAATTGACAGTTGATTGCTTTACTTTCTTAAAACCACGTACAGTCATTGCTACAGTCGCAACAACCTACAGCACACTGATACCATTTCTTCGTCACACAACCCTTTCAGCCATACGTTTAAGGAGGAGTTCCTTCGTTTACCCCTCCTACCTCGCAAATACAAACGGAAATAAAAAAAAATGAGAATAAGTAGGCATCATTTATCACTGTATGTGTACTGCATGAATATATATTTTACATCAAGTATTTCTGGAACACTCACGTAGTTGTTTGGCGTGTCAATACTGACTAGTCGTCGAGCAAACGTCGGTACCCAAGTTCGGTAAACCCCTTCTATTCAAGCTAGGTTAGTGATTGGTTGTGGTGCAAACGTTGGAACAATGGTTGGTGTCCAACGATCGACGCGAATCATCAGTTATGGTAGTTTGAGTACGTTAGTGTGAGCAATTATGTTATTGTTACTTTAACACGTGTGATAATGACGAATTTATGTTTTAAACCTACAGTCATGCGAATATTTTTTCTCCATTTCTTTAGCGATATTCATGTTACACATGACAAGGCTTGTTGGTATAAACAGATGAATGTTTGACATAACATTATTCGCATCAGTATGCGGACATGTCATTAATTTGTCTTGTCACTTCTGGGTGTCATATGTAAGCTTTATACATTTACCTTTAATTTTAAGATATAAACATCAAGTTAAAACAAGATACTAGTTCAAATGATTTACATACCAATTATGAGTGTGTATTACAATTTTCAAATAAAAAAATCAAGTCATCCAGTATAGTTATAAATTAAAATTTGTGTTTAAATACTGAAATCTAACAGTTTGCCCGGACTGTGTTTTGTGTTTTGTTGTTCTCCGTGTTTCGTGCCGTTATGAGAGCTGTATAATTTATGTACGGGCCATTTTGTCATGGTACCCTTAAACTTGACCCAAATCTACACTGATTGCAGCATTTTGTATGGGAAAGTATCTATACTTTATATTCATTTAGAAAGCGTAATCGTATTTTAGTCAAAGTGACTTAACATTCAGAACATGCACTATGTGGTACTCTTGATACAGTTTAAATGTATATCAGTGCTTGACCTGTTGTACTTCTGGAGTGACAAGATTTTCTCTTGACCATACGGATTATATTTGATAAGTTACGTTTGTCTTTCAGCATATACAAATCAACGAGCTGCATTCTTAAAAAACATTACCCGATGTTTAATATATGGTATCTATGGTAAGAATGTAAAAAGCTTCATTTAGAGGTCCTGAAAATGTACAGCTTTCTGAAGTCAAATCGACATACATTCGGCGTCATCCTTGCTTAATGACATATAAATGAAGACATTATTTTTCTTTCTTTATTACTAAACTCTTATGTGTCATTAACTGGTTTAAGTATTGTTTACATTTTTAAAGAGTTCCGCTCATGCGCTAGTGGTCGTCAGTGGTGTGGCATCTTTCATTACCTCTGATAAACAGCTTCAATGAAACCTAGGGTTTTCCCTTTCATCAGTTTTAATAACTACATGTAACGCTGACGATGATCAGATGACCACTTTGTTGAAATACTTTAAACATTTGAATACGCGATTATATTTTCTAGAAAACATGGTATTTATAATGTTCATGTTTAAATAATTAAACTTAATGACAAACTTGTATACTGGTCAGTAATTATGTGTGAGTTTGCATCAAAATTTATTCAAGTAAACAAGTTGTGTCTTCATCACAATCATTGTCTAGCATTTTAATCGTTTATTTTATTTGTTTTCCATAATATGCGCATACATGTATATCAATATACAAAATGTATCAATATCAATATCAACATATTGTGGTCATGTTTACCATCATTATCACCGTTGTCTGTATTATCACCACCACCACCTCCAACATCATCATTATCATCATCATCATTATCATCATCATCATCATCATCATCATCATCATCATCATCATCATCATCATCAACAACAACAACATCATCATCAACATCATCATCATCATTAATGACTTAAACATAAAATCATAACGTCTTGGCTTTTACAGACACAAAAACTATAACAAAACACGACAAAATTAAATCATATTTTATTTGAATTGCGGTTTACATTGCAAATCTAATTTTTAACATGTTTAGTAATTCTTGCATTTATTGAGTGTCATTGAATTGTCTAAATTCCGAATGTTTCACAAGCAAGTTGCCTTTGGTATAAATGAATATAAAACGTGTATACAAACCTGCGTCAATGTTTTATAAGCAAAATATGCCTAATTCCAATGTATTTTAAATATATAAAATATCTAGTTAGATTTTCTGGATGTACAGCTTATCAAAAAATATCTAAAATGCATATTTAACATGAAGAGGCCAACGGCAGTGAGTTAGAATCACATTAAATATGAAGCTGTCATATATGACAAGTACATGAAAATACATATACACATGTACGTGCTCTTGATAATTAAGACGCTTTGTAAAACTAATACACAACAAAGGTGAGACTTATGAATTAGTCCCTTTTTAAAAAATATTTTGAATTGAATGAACAGGTTCAACATACTGTTGGGCATTTGTATGCTTGTAGAAATGAGAAAATATGTAAAAATATTAAGTCTTACAGCGCTTAACTGGTGTCGTAAAAAGAAAAATGCATTAGCTTGTAGTATAATTTAATTAAATAACCAATAAATACTGTTCGATATTGTTATTGAAGTTTTCAAGCAAGTACTTTTATAAACAAACTGTTACAACACTTAAAACTATAAAGATGAATAGATTATTATGCAAAGAAAAACTATATTTTACCTCCACTTAATATGAATACAAAGTAAACCGTTTAATCTTGTTTTAACATTTCAATAATCGAAAATGGTTAAAAGAAGCCTGGTGATTTATCAAATAATGTCATATTCTTAAAGGTTACTAGGCTTGTGATTCTTCTGTATTGCTGTGTGTTTTAATTAATCGCCGTAAACCTTAAAACACCAATATTCAGGGTTATTTATATAAGCGTAGCTAAATGTGTCTCACTAATGTGTACGTTATATATAGACCGACAACGTTAAAAAGCATAGCATAGACTTAAAAACGTACATATACCCTAACATGTATATGGTATGTCCAAACCACAATATTTCTTTTCAAAAAGGAAACACCACAAAATGTTTGCAGCAAGTTAGGATAGAAAAACACATGAACTTAACCTACATGTTTGTATTGATAAAAAATGCAAAACAGTTAAAGCGTATTATTATTGATCTGAATAATTAATGTTTCGAATTGAAACCCCATGCGTCTGTGTATTACAAGACATATGTGATTATACAATTAACCAATCAAGAATCCAGAAAAATAGGTGTAATCGCCTCCATAAATATACAGTCTTGCACTGTTCGCCACCACGGACACCTTATCCCCCTTGTTTAGACCAATGACAGTCGTACCTGATGCAGTATCAAAATAACCAGGTTGAGGGTGTGTATCTGCACGTACTAGTATAATCGTATTACCGTTTTTTAATACATTTAAATCCCCATAATAAGAATAAGAGGAGGACGGATAGTACAGCATAAATGTTAATGAGAACTGGTACTGTCCTGCCACTGGTGCGGTGAATACCCCGGTGGTGGCGTTGTAGCCTCCACCGAGGTTTGTGTCCACATGACTGAAGATGATCGTTTGACGTGCAGTGGTTCCGTCGATGTTTGAATACAACGTTGCATGGATCGATACCATATCTGAAACATAATATATTACTTACAAGTTATACGGTTTATATGTTCGCACATACTGTCTAGCGTACAGATAAACATCAATACATGTATATAATTTTTTTGTAAGAGGGTTGTATGCTATACTGTATTATTCTGAACATTATTTGTTAGATGTTTTCAATGATAATATGTTTGAAAATTCGAAGTGTTCCGGTAACAGTTTCCATGGTGGCAGAATACCCACTCCTTCATGGCAAAATAAAGAAGTTATCATTAAAATACTAATAATTGCTTGTTGATTCGTCGGTTTGTATCACTTCGAGTTGCCTGTGTAAAGTTGTATCACACAAACCGACGGATCAATATGCTAACGTATATGTTCCTTTAATTATGTACCATTTCTTTACTTTTTCCTTCTATTTTAAATCTAAAAATTAGCGGATTTACACAGAACTGTACGCTAAATTAAAAAAGTAACATCGATGTGACGTCGCAACCCGATTCTTATTGATTACACATGGTGGGAGTGTGATACAATATTTTTATCCGGTTCACACGGTGGAAGCATGATACGGAACTTTCAATCCGACTTGTTGTATTTGATAGCTTGTATTATATGCAGATATTTATTGGTATGTAATAAATAAATATATCGTACGACCTTGTAGATCTATATACCGAATCGATCCAATACTAACTATTTAAAATACTAAACATATTGTGGAGTGTTTTTACGGTGAGGTCAATTCGTCAAATGGACACACATGTGAATATTGGCACAATGCTTAATGATTACATAGACTTCTAGGAACCCCGTAAGTGTATAATAATTTGATCACATGGTTTAATGTCACCACATAACAAATTTAATGAAAAATAGACGGTTAAAAACTTCACATTGTATAATGTGCTGACTACATATATCCCAAGAAGTTAAATTATGTGAAACGATGTATTAAAATAATAATCAGGTATAGACCATAACGTATATGGTTACATAGATGCAACTGGTAATACTTGAGGAACAAGGCAGCCGGATGCAGATACGGTAGTCATGGTAATCGCCGTAACAGGTGTCTCCGTTTGTGCAGGTACGCATGCGCGACTCGAGCTCCCCACCGCACGTGGCCGGGCAGCCACTCCACGCTGACCAGCCAGACCATACGCCATGAACAAATATTTGCAGTATGATAGTTATTTGAATAGACTTAAAGTATTTTTTAATCAAAACAGTTGTGTAAAATGCTTGTGTACCACTAGTGATGTTTGTAGGGCAGGGTTGCCGGTTGCAGATACGGTAGTCGTGGTAATCGCCGTAACAGTTGTCACCAAAACGATCTGGTTTAGGGTTTGTGCACGTGCGCATGCGCGACTCGAGCTCCCCACCGCACGTGGCCGGGCAGCCTCCCCACGCTGACCAGCCAGACCAGCCGCCGTGGACTGAAACGGTGTGTATATTAAATATATAATGATGAAACAACAGACACCCATGATTGATAGATAAATCGCCACATAACACATTTTTCATGTTCATACAGTGAATTCCATGGATATACTGTATGAAAATCTTATTTGCATGCAATAGATATTTACGTATGGTCCAAATTTATTAAGTCAATATAAGCAACGTTCCTTATGCACAAAGAGACCCATGGTGCAGACACGGACATTAAGATGAAAAAGTTGTAAACAATGCTTGTACGATTGTTACTTTCGACTTTAGTTTAATTAATAAAGATAAAAGTCAGATATCAACACCTATACTTACTGACGTACAACGTTATGATGATCATATAATGTTAATATTTGCCGTACAGAATTGGTAAACAAAAAGTAGTTGCGGCGTCAAAGTTACCAGGGCAAGGGTCAAGAGTGCACGGCATGGTGTCTCTGTTCGTTCCTGAGCAGTTTACCCCGCCATATGCAGGGGCAGGATTGGTGCAACTGCGCGTGCGTATTTGAGTTCCGTTAGCGCAGGTGACGTCACACTTGGTCCATTGTGACCACGAACTCCACTTGCCGTCGACTAAATCATCATACCGATAATATAATAACGACAAGAAACTGACATATGATTTTTTTTGAAAAACAATAACATTTGTGGTAAATGCAAAACAATACTCCGGTATAAGACGATTATTTAAGTCAAAGAGATGTTCAAATATACAGTGTTTCAAGCAATTTAGATGAGTGTCAAGTGTCAAAATGACTTGTACAAAATCAAACACGTAAAACAGCACGAAACATACATAACAACAAGACGTAACAAGCATTTAGTATGAACTGTTTTTTAAAACTAATGATACCGATGCATGTTTTGCGTGCCATTGACTGACTTACCCACATTGCAAAGCTTGCAAAAGCGTGGACATACGACCTTGGCGTGGTTAACATCACCGCAAATTCCAAATAAGGTATTAATGTGAGCACAATCCACAGCGGGATCGTCTTTACAGTCGG
>Ga0224511_10004806_pt1 | contig 10371 bp, 13 predicted proteins | sample SF_May12_sed_USG_2_FD_169988 | JGI IMG/M metagenome (GOLD analysis project Ga0224511, IMG submission 169988) | Sediment microbial communities from San Francisco Bay, California, United States - SF_May12_sed_USGS_8_1 | ecosystem: Environmental > Aquatic > Marine > Sediment | place: USA... | reverse complement strand
AAAAAATATTCAACAGTTATTTAATAAAATTATCAATAAAGAAGTAGTTTGATATTAACAGAAGTTGTAGCATCAGGGATAACTAATTACGTTTAAATGAGGCAAAGTCGGACATCTTCTCCGCCATAAGTTTTTGGAGACGGGTGCGGATTCGCCATAACGGAAGTTCCGCTAAGCGCACGAGATCCACATTCTGTTGCGCGGTGAGGACGTCCATATTGTGCTTCCGGTACTCGGCTTGGGCTTCCAACATCTCCCTGCCCATAGGCAAACGATATGGGATAAAGGAACAATACCCATCATAGGATTAAAAATGTGTATACATTTCATATATATAATTATGTATGTTGGTGGTACATGTATATATGAATATATGATTGGCAGGAACACCTACTCGTAGTCAATGAGTCCGTCGCCATTCTTGTCGAGTTTGTTGATGAGCACGTTCATGCTCTTGTCACTGAACGGGATGTTCGCCAGCTGAAAAGCAGATCGCCGAACACTATAGTACCAGACAATACAGCTTGCATGTAGAACGCGATAGCCCAGATCACTGCATGTAAGGCATTACATCCGGTTACATTAATTTTGTCATTGAACGTTTTTTGTCAGATTAAAAAGTCGTATATTTGAGCTACGCCAACAAAAAGGATAACTGTCAGTCGCGTTTAAGCGGTCTAAGAAGGTAAAAACATGCTGATACGCAAGTGTGTTTTCCATATCATTTATCAAGTATTAATGGACACATCGAATGAGAAGCTTGCATTATGCCAAATATGTTTATTATTTGTTGGGTAGGCGTTACGACAATGCCCAGCTACCTTCAGCCCCTTGTGTATCTCTTCCCTGTCGAGCAGACGATCGCCGTCCTTGTCGAGCGAGTTGAACAGGTCCATCACGCGGAACCCCATCAACTTGCCGTACTCGATCAACACGAGCGCCGGGTGCTCCTGTTTTGGTAACCGCGTGTCATTGTTCATTTAAGTATTATTTAACATTGGTACATGTGCATGCAATATTTGTAAAGCATTGTCAGATTAATATAATTATTATCTTACATATACTGAGTTGGTTCGACCGGATTTATAACTAAAGTCTAAAAACACGCATCTATTTAAAGATTTTTATAAGTGACTCGCAAAACCTTGTCCACCTTAATCAAGCAGCGTTCCAGTTCTGGTGCTTCCCCAACCACCTCTCCGACCACGTGACCGTGTACGACGTCAAGGTGGCGTCCCTGCAACTGGATCTCGTTGAGTCGCGTCAGGCACCGGTTATCCACCTGCTGGGTCTTGTTGACAAAGAATAATTTAAAAAAAAACTACCCAATAAAACTCTGCTGTAAGTTATACTAGCTTTTTAGAAAAAAGTTTGAGGTTGTTGTCGTCGTCGTTATAGCTGCTGTTGACGACATTATTGCTGTAGTTGGTATTTGTTGTTGTTTTATTGTTGATAAGTTTATCATTTTTTATTACTCAAACATCTTTAAATAATAGTTTCCACGTCACGACCATTTTTAAGCTTACTATATGTCTTCCCGAAAAATAAAATAATAATCGAATCTTACCTCCTTTGTATAGTAATGTATAACATTTTATTATATGGAAAAAACATCGAGGATTTTTATATAAACTGTAGTCAAATTTTGCATACAAACTGTACATGTAATCTACTTTCATACTCTCGTTAAAAGAGTTGTTCGCAATCGGCTAACAACCACAGGTCTTAATGATTTTATTTAATGTCTAACATCATGTACAATTGTATTTTAAATAGTAAAATGCATACGTCTTTCGAAATAAAACACAGTGGCGATCTTATAATATCCGTACACAATACAAGTACATACTCCGAAATCTACGAGCTGCACGGCGGAGGTGGGGCAGTCGGCGACGAACTGGAGAACGTCGTGCACGCCCTCCTGGGTCAGCGGGTTGAACTTCAGCTGTAGGGGGTGGATTGTAATGTTCATAGACATATAAATATCTTATGTCTATGGTAATGTTACTCAAACTGTTACCGGGGATACTTCACATTGCTTTGCATTAACTTATTGAGTCATCCTCTGGTAAAGGAAGTAACTTTTCTTGGAGATTGACTGTTAGTGTTACTGTACAGATAAGGTAATGCAATGTAAGCTGAATGAGAATACGTGTAGACGCTGTTTTCCGAAACTAGCAGGTTAATTTGGTCTAGGAAAACGTTTAGTCCATACCTTGGATGTGCACGTGCGTTGTTGTGCACAATGAGCTTACAATCAGTGTCTTGAGCGTCACGTTGCGGGCGAGGCCTCGGTTGATCGCGGCCACGCATTCCCGGTTTATGCGATTGTTGGTGAGGTCAAGTGTGAGTAGGGCCGTGTTGTAGGGGAGCGAGCGTTCCAGGGCCGAACTGCCCTCAATGGCGAATCCGTTCCAAGACACGTTAAGCCGCTCCAGGCTCGTGTTGTCCTACAATAATAGTGTTATCATTTTGAATAATATTTACTTTAATAGGTTTACCGTAGGCACAGCATTATCTTTTTATACTTTGTATAGAAATACATTTGCATGTGTAAATTTCTCGTATTTAAACATTGCAGACCCCCTAGAGTTATAACAATACAATAACCATACACACTTTTATAAAACAAATAGGCTTATCACAAAACACCTTCATACCATGAGCCCCTCGGCGATCCCGATGGCGCCGTCCCGTCGGATGTGGTTCCAGGAAAGGTCGATTTCGCGCAGACTGTCGTTGTAGCCGATGGCGTCGCCTAACATCCGGCCTCCCGTCTCCCGGAACTGGTTGTAGCTTAGGTTTAAGTACCGCAGGTTTCTCGTTTCCTGGTGATATGAACAGTGTTTTTGTAACAAATATGGCTTGCTAAGACTTGGTGGCATTGCACAGGTTCCGGTCGCCCCTCTGCCGGAATTAGTTATGGGCCAGATTAAGCGTAGATTACGCGTATCCCAAAGGACGCTTGTGCTGTTAAGGTAAGACCTTTGTAATGGACTATGAAGGATACACATTTGTTATATGCTTTTCCTTTTCAACCGAAGAAAAATCTTTTTAAAATGCAAGTTACCTATATTTGCTTAAATTAAATTAAAGGGAAGTAATTTTACACCTTATTATCTCCCTTAAATATGAATAAAATGAAATTTTTCAATTTTGTTTATAAAATCAAAAAAGCAAAAACTGAGAAAAGTTGTGCGGTGGATCGTCTTAAAATGGCATATAAAATGTATTTAAATAAAAAAGGTTTATAAAATCATTTCCAAGCTGCAAATATGTGAATCCATTACAAAGGTATACCTTAAAATAGTTTTAAAATAATTTTGAACTGACTTCTGGTTTTTGGTTAAATCATTATTTTTATTAACGATAATAGATACCTCTATTAACTGTTTGAAAATCAGCGCGTCTTCGTCCTTAAATCCATTGTCTGAAATCGGAAGTGTGCAGTGGTGAAAATCTGATAACTATACAAAAAGTAAAAAACAACTATTTAGAACGAGATAACAAGCATAAACAACATACATGTATATACAGAGAATTTTTTAATGTGAACTCGAACCCCCCCCCCCCGTTAAACTTACTAGAGAGGTCGAGGTATGTCAGAATGTCGCGGTCCCCGATGGACGTCAGCAGGTGCTTGCCACCAGAAAAACCGATCTCGTTGTCTGCGAGACTCTAGCACAGATAGAAGGGTTCAACGCTAATCTATGATTTACGGCATTAAGATATCAACACGCACTTCATGTAAACCATACGTTTTCTAATTAGATTAACGTTTGTTTTCAATAAACTGTGTTTTATGGACGTTTATGGATGTATTCCAAAAAAATGATTTCGAAGGCAATAATAGGCCTTTTTCTTGATACTCCTATACTGGCGCCGAATGACTGACAAAAGATATTAATATACATGTATACAAAAATATCGTGCTGCAAAACTTTAATTTTAGATGGCATGTTATCACAAACCAGGATTCACTTTTCGTGCAAAGTGTAACTATGAGAACAGTACTTAAGGAAGAATTGCTGGACAAAGCTTACTCTCACGAGAATAGCAACGAAAATATTGCTGGACAAAACTTACTCTCCAGTTTAGTTATTCCTTGACTAAAGGTGGAGTACTCACTAACTCAGTGATGTTTCTGTTGTCCTTGAGCGCGAGGGCGAGGTAGCGAGCACCGCGCCGGCCCACCGCGTTGTCGTCCATGTGGAGGGAACGCACGCTCTTAGTTTGCTGGAAACGTATAAACTGTTCAACGAATTGATTTTTTGCAGATCTACAACGATTCAACATACTTAGTATAATTCTGAAACAAACGTTTTTCCTCTATGCCACGCGCCGATAGCGTATTTCCGAATTTTTATAAAGAACTCGGTAATTGGACAATGGACCTTGAACTGAACTGTAAGCCTTTTAAATCATACCAGATATTAAACAAAATCAAATACAATGTATTTTAAAATCAAAATTAAACAATGTCTTAAATTAAAGATTCTTACACTGAGACCAAAGGCGCACGCCTCTGCGCCCTTCGGACCCACGTTCTGATGGCTCATGTCGATAGACGGCTGAGACAGACCAATCAGAAAGTGGCGGCAGGGGGCCACTCGAAAGTCGGCACACTTCTTTAGATAGAGTTTCTGCGCGCGGGTGCCCTTGGATGCGATCTGCATAACCTCGTCACTCTCGACTGGGGATAATGCCATTATTTTTAACATCGAGTCAGTACCTTAGCTCAATAAAATGATTAAACATGCATTTAAGCAGCATTGCATAAGCTGTACGTACGTAGGCTACTATACTTCCGGGGATATACGGTTTGAAGCAATTTTAGTAATTTTTGTCGTTATTTTAACTTATTACAATTTGTATTCCTAACCTCCGGAGATAGGTCGATGGACTGTGTATCGGGCAGCCGTGATCAAACTTCCGGCCGCCTTAGACAGCGGCTGTGCATTGAGCCTCTCGTACAGGTCCACCAGGTCTATAGTAATGCAATAAAAATAGTTCGTGTGTGATATAGAATTATATTAAGAAAACAAACATGGCAACTCGGGAAAACTGTTCGTAAAAAGATGCGATCGAGCCACTATTCAAATCTCTATGTCTGTCATGCCGGAAAGGATATAGATGTATATAAATAAAAGTTAAAACTATACCTTCTTCCTCCTCGTCGACATCCTCTAAGTCCTGACTGAGGTCAGACGACAAAGAGGACCTATCGTCGTCACTTCCGGCCAGCCGTTCCACTTCCGACTGACGCTTTTGACGCTTAACGACCGTATCACGGATTCGGTGTATTTTAGCGCCCATCCGGAACTTGCAGGTCATAGAAAATGGCGTTTCAAGCGACTTCCGGGAGATGAGAGACCAGATGTCGAATCTTGTCTATGAAAATAATCATTGGTACCACCATTAGGCAAATTGAACGTTACTGCTAATTCAAAACAACAAAACAGTCTATTCAAAGATTTTATCTGTCAAATATTACAGGAATTGTCGATGTATTGATTTTCTATAAAGAAAATTTAGCTAAAACAATGTTTGTAAAAGTGTATGCATGTGCATTTTGTATATCCATATAAAAGATGACAAATACGCAAGATAACTACGGTAGACACCTATTATACAACAAAAAATGCATTGATTCATAAATCATCTGTACAACGATTAGTATAATTACGTTTGTCTATTTTTAATACAACAACATACGTTGTGTTTTCAACATAATAACAGCAAAAAAGTAACATTTGACAAGATTGTTAACGTTTTCATGTCAGCTTACCTCATGTTTGTTTGTCGTCTGTTTCAAACCGGAAGTCAGTTCCGAGGAGGAGGAAGACGCCGATTTAATCCCACGTGACATATGGCTATGTCCAAACTGCACTTTAAAATACTAAATTGTGATATTTTGGGCTTAATTTGATATCACTATTGCTAACACTACAACCTGCAATTACCTCTATTCCTTGACAAATTTAATATAAATTTATTACATGTATTATCATACAAAATATATCCTCTAAGTTTGCGTCTCCGAGTTTTTATTTTAATATGAAGAAGCTTTTATTAAAGTTAAAATTGATCATGCTCAAGTACAATCACGGCTAAACTCAACATGGCCTTTGTTTTATATGTAACCTTATACCAATACTTTTAGTCTCCACAATAACTTGTCAGTGTTGTAAAACGATACTTTCTTTGTTCAGTTTGTTTTTAGTATTTTTTCGAATACTAAACTACAATTAACTTATTAGGGGCGTGTAGAAAATAATGTTAGTTTTGACCGATAAAATGCGAAGGTATGAATAAAAAAGTTTCTTCTGTACTATAGACTAGTGACCACTAGTCACATAAACAGAAAATTAATGATGTCATGGGTACCAGGTTAACTACACGCATACGAAAATGATTAAATAGTGTTTTTCTTTTCTTTTCGGCGCAGATGTTTGGGCTCGCTTTGACCCAGGGGGGTTACATTGAGCTATAGCCAATGACAAAAAGTTTAAGCCAAGCTCATTATACATTCGTAAGCTCAGAATTTTAGAACAGGCTCTGCGATTGGATCAAGTCATCTACGTACGCTAGTATGTATAGTCGTTGGAAAAAATGTCAATTGGACAAATAAGAGAACGCTTTTATTGGATAAATAATCGCTTTCTCAGTAGTACATGTATTGTCGGACGTCTTTATAAAAAGGTGCACATATCAGTTCGTTTAAACGGCAGAAAGCATACTACATGTTTTTTTTATCCCTATTGTATTTTTAATAATTAATAAACGCTATGTGTTAGGTGACCACTAATTGTATCCAAGGTACCGGTTTAAGCGAGAAATTATAAATCACCTGATGTCTGCTAAGTTAAATGACATTAAAATGCACTATAGAAAAATTGATAGCTGACAACATAGTGCAGTGGTGAAGCACCTGGACACGAAATTTTCTGGTGCCGCCTCGCAAAGGGGTCGAGACCGCTCGAGGGAATCTGTTTTTACTACCTTTTTTTTATTTTAATAACCAATTTCAATTATTCAAATCTAGCGCCGACTATTTTCTGTTTTCAAAATAATTCTTGTATAAATTCATTTTTATTTTGACAAATTCAGCGCCCATTAGATTTTTAAAATAAAGTTCTTGTTTCAACGTAGATCCACGTCATAAAAACACAACCCCGTATTCCGACGAAAACTTTTATTTTATTTTATAACTGAGATTTCATAAACTGCCATTTAATTATGTAAAAATCCTTACATAACAAAATATAGTTAACAGCTTTTTACACACATTGTAGTATCATTTCAAGTAATTATTGGTGAAAATATGCACTTTTAATCACCGTTGATTAAGAAATGTTAAGAAACACAACGAAACTATACAGTACAGTATGATACAATGTATTTATAAAAATTATGAGATAATTTAATATTTTGGCTTAACTTATTGACACACTGAATTGTAATTCAATGTTCCGCCTGTTACCTGTACCAATAAAACGATGAGAAAAAACACAATGCTTCATGCATTAATTTTTTTTAAACCTCTAGGTCTGGAAGATTGTGTAATAAGTTTTCTTCTGACACTAGATCTATGTGATCAGAACGAATTCCACAGTCCAACTGAATGTGTGTAACGGTACATTCACATCATCAAGTTCATGGTTCACTTTCCAATGTTTTTACCACATCGTTTCTTATTCTAAAGAGAATGAATCCAAACTAGGTGCCTTCATCGAATTAGTTCATCAACAATCATGTTTGACGAAATTGGTTCATCGATGACGTATAGGTATCGACCATGGAACGTTGCGATGACGAGAAAGCCCAGGGCATGTTGCTAAAACGACGACTTCTTCCGCCGCCGATCGACGACAATTTCCACAAACAACGCCGTCAGCCCGATGAACAAACCAACTGAAATGCAGTAAAGCATGAATTATATTTCGTAACTTAGTACAACATACACATCTGAACAAATCAATTTTCTAGATTTTCGCTCAAAAATCATATGCATCAAGTGTCTTATTTCATGTCACCACATAACGAGCAAAGCAACAACTTACAAATGCCGAGTGTAACGAACGCTTGATAATAACAGACGTCATGTTATAATGTTAAATGCTGGAACACTAACTTAATAGCACGTAGAATGCGCTCTGGACGTCTGCGAGTTCGATGGGTTTGGCGGCGGTCTTCACGTTCTGACAGAGGGAGTCCTTGGGCCACCAGCGCAGCTTCCACTTCTCCACCAGCCCGGACTCGTGCATGGACATCAACCTGCCGGGAAACAGCAACATTTACTCACCGTCACACCTGTGTGTGCATATGAGAAGGTATGGTTGTTCCTCGCAGAATGAATATTCTGAGTATTTCCCGGAGAAATTAAATTTTTACAAACTTTGACCTTTGACCACGATGTGTGGCAATGATGTCTATATGTTATTCTCCTGTGCGATACTCCGTCTCATCGATGTAAACATCTGTGCCAAGTTATCATTAATCCGTGACGAGGTTAGTCCCCAGACAATTTATACCTTGACCTATACGCGCAACATGATGAAATAGCAGTGACAAGTTATTTAAATCCATCCATCGATGGCAAAGTTAGGTCTGAACAAACATAATGTTGACCAACGTAGACAGTTTTACCTCTTAGTCTGACCACATATTTTATGGAATTTGTGATTTTTCAACGCAACACTCTGTTAATCAATGTTACCATTTATGCCAAATTATTGTTAAATCCGTCCATTCATAGCGCAATGCCAGACAGATCAGTTCCCGAAAAGTAATAAAATCAATTAACAGCACTGGGAATACAAAGTCCAATGACATACACGATTTATAAAGCAATTAACCATTTTACCTTTAAACACTTATTTCATTTGTTTTTTATGCCCCCGCCATTCAAAGAATGGTGGAGGGGCATTAAGTGTTACCCCTGTCAGTCCGTGCGTCCGTGAGTCCGTCCGTGCGTCCGTTACAAAATTTGATGTCCGCTCAATAACTTTTGAAAGACTGCATGGATTCAATTCAAATTTGGTATGTTTATTTATAATATCATAACACAGGTCAAATTCGATTTGGGTTACAATCCACTAATTTTTGACGGAGTTATGGGCCTTTTATAAAAACAAAGTACAAAAATTGGTGTCCGCTCAATAACTTTAAAAAGACTGCATCGATTCAATTCAAATTTAGTATGTTGATATATAATATCAAAACACAGGTCAAGTTCGATTTGATTTACAATCCACTAATTTTTGACAGAGTTATGGGCCTTTTATAAAAACATAGCACAAAAATTGGTGTCCGCTCAATAACTTTTGAAAGGCTGCATCGATTCAATTCAAATTTGGTTTGTTGATATATAATATCAAAACACAGGTCAAGTTCGATTTGGGTTACAATACACTAATTTTTGACGGAGTTATGGGCCTTTTTTAAAAACATAGTACAAGAATTGGTGTCCGCTCAATAACTTTTGAAAGACTGCATCGATTCAATTCAAATTTAGTATGTTAATATATAATATCAAAACACAGGTCAAGTTCCATTTGGGTTACAATCCACTAATTTTTGACGGAGTTATGGGCTTTTTATAAAAACATAGCACAAAAATTGGTGTCCAGTCAACAACTTTTGAAAGACTGCGTCGATTCAATTTAAATTTAGTTTCTTGATATATAATATCAAAACACATGTCAAGTTCGATTTGGGTTACAATCCACTAATTTCTGACGTAGTTATGGGCCTTTTATAAAAACATAGCACAAAAATTGTTGTCCGCTCAATATCTTTTGAAAGACTGCATCGATTAGATTCATATTTGGCATGTTGATATATAATATAAAAACACAGGTCGAGTTCGATTTGGGTTACAATCCACTAATTTTTTACGAAGTTATGGGCCTTTTAAAGTGATAGCACATTAAGCGGGGGCATCTGTGTCCTATGGACACATTTCTAGTTTATAGAAAAATCTTATAAAAAGCATATTAAACGAAACTACATTATAATGTGTTTTAATCATAATTTTATTTCCTTGGACTTGATCTCTAGATCTCATGAGAAGTCTCTTACTAAAAGAAACACTGGCCCTCACCTCTGTTGTTTTATTATGTTTGCCTGCAAGAACCACATTGTTTGCTTCCTCAATGTTAGATAGGACCTACCTGTATCTGTATTTGATGTTCAATACTATGTGATGTGTTGCAGGCGTGGTCCCCTGTATTTGATGTTCAATACTATGTGATGTGTTGCAGGCGTGGTCCCCTGTATTTGATGTTCAATACTATGTGATGTGTTCCAGGCGGGGTCCCCTGTATTTGATGTTCAATACTATGTGATGAGTTCCAGGCGTGGTCCCCT
>Ga0224511_10004805_pt1 | contig 10371 bp, 3 predicted proteins | sample SF_May12_sed_USG_2_FD_169988 | JGI IMG/M metagenome (GOLD analysis project Ga0224511, IMG submission 169988) | Sediment microbial communities from San Francisco Bay, California, United States - SF_May12_sed_USGS_8_1 | ecosystem: Environmental > Aquatic > Marine > Sediment | place: USA... | reverse complement strand
TTTTTCTACTGTTAATAAATTACTATTTACCGGTATAAAAATAACAAAACATTTTATAAGACGATAATAAACATAAGCTTAACCAGAACCAAGTTTACATGTACGTTTTATAAAATCAACTCACAATCAAATCACCACAAACGAGGTCAAATGCCAAACCCCTAGTAGTATTTCATGACAACGAAAGACAACGATTTGCTAAGGATGGTCATTTCCTCCCAAACGTTGCCTTTTTAATAAATAAGATGCTAATAAATCAGACCCAAAACAAATAGAGTATTGACCGATCAATCTCTTTCTCTGAGAGAATATGAGCTGCTTATGGATGATTAATCTATATCATGTCAAAATATATATGTTATTAATTGACCAACCTGACATATTGGTTTGGGGTTTAGAGTTCAATATAAATAACGGAAATAGACACAGTATTATTTTTTAGATAACAATAGTGTGACATGTGTCACACAGCGATGTTATTTTTTTAAATGGTGATTAATTTGCTGTAAAAATCAGTTTTTTATTAAAACTTAGAGAAAAATAAATAAGAGGTATATAATAAAAGGAATATTACATACGCATATTCTGTTTGTATTTCATTTAAAAGATAGGAACATTTTCGTCTTGCCGAGATCATTTAATGCTTTTTCACAGCCTCATTGAGTGGGAGGTTTTTGACCTATATTTAAGGCATGTTTTGGCCTAACAGTCTATGTATTTAGGTCATTGACTATAATTTACTGTGAAATCAGATATCATATCAGTGGCTTAATTTTCGCGAGGTTCACGAATCAACTAAAGGCAATATCGCGTATTTAAAACAGCCGCCAAACAATTTTACTGTAAATCATACAAAATTATCCCAAATGAAAGAGGCGCGAATTTCAGACTGATCAAGACAGTGCATTCGCTCGAAAGTTGTAGCGCTGGAAAACCGTTTTCGGTTTTCACGGTGACAAAAAAGTGTGTTAAAAAGCTAAGACAACATACCGGCACACCGGTATACATAAACGGATAAATTCCACATCCAAATGTCATTTCGGCGAAATTTATCGTCATGAATTTTCTCGCTGAAGTAGATGAACACAATGTCTATATAAGACGAGTCCTAAGTATACATAAGCTGTTTCGTGAAAACGTGCCCTAAGAATACAAAACCTTTAAATGCGTAGAATCGATGTATTATAATTAAGTGTTAATATAACTATAAAAATGACTCTGTAGATATTTATACTGTTTTATACTGTTTTAATTGTACGATTTATATTTTAGAATATCATCGTAAAAACCATGTTTTATTTGATACAATTTGGTTAAAATGTTAACTTAATTTTATGTTCGAGAACATTAAATTTTAAGAAGTTAGTCAGTAAAATGTTAAGGGACGATATGTACGATATTTGTTGAAGATGTTTACATATGTTATTACAAAATGGTAATATCACGTTAAACAAAATAAATAAATGCAAACCAAAGAATGGTATAAAATCCACTCAAGATGTCCAAATAAATAATGTTGTAAACAATGTAGATATGTCAAGTTTAAGGGCGCCATGACAAAATGGTCCGTACAAAAACTAACACAGAAGACGACACAGTAACACGTACAACATCATGACGCAACATACATTAAGAACAAACTATATTTTTGTGTTTTTCTGATTTTTCTTTGTTTCTTTTTTTATCATTCCTTAAATGAATTCTCCAAGAAATGTTGTGTTACCGCCTTAGTACGGTCAATGACTTTCATTTGGGAGTTTAAACCAGTTTTAAGCTATAGCAAACCGCACAATTTCTCAACATTTTTTGGAGAAGAAAAAGAATGAAAAAATGCATTTACTCTCTCACCAAGTCTGCATTCAGATCTAACTTTTAAATGCCGGCTACGACGGTTTTTGTAAGTTTCGGAAGTTCTCGCTTTGTACGCATTTTCGGTAGGGCATTTTAAATGTTCTCTTACTTTAACTGCAACGTAACATTTATTTTTTATTCATAAAAGGTTTTTAAAATATTTGACAAGATCGTGCAAAGACGTTTTACTTAATGCCTTGTTGGCAGTCTTAAAGTTTTAATGTATTTCTGGAAGTCATTATCTTTTACCCTGGTGTCAAGAAACTGTGTTTGTTAACAGAGAATCATGAAAAAAGTGAATGCAATAAACAGTTGGCTTGTTTACGTGTTTTAATTGCATTTGAAAATGATTTGCAGAAAACTCTGCGAGTTTTGAAATACAAAACAAGGCATTGCCCTTTTGTAAACATTATTCAAGCAGTCTGCCTTGTTTACTTTCAACAGATGAACTTGTCTACATTAAGTAGACACGATACATTATAACTGACAAGACATAGGTGCTATTTTGATTACACACGAAACAATATGATATATATTGACACATCAGATTATATAAGGTTTGTAATAGTAAACTCAGAAATGTATTACCTTTTTTAACAAAAATGATTTTTTTAAACAAAATGATTTTTAACCACACCAGATGTATTGCCGGAAGACGACTTATATGGTGTCCTATAATGCAATATGTGGTAATGTCGACTATAAGCAAATGACAATATCAATCTTACAAGCGTGTTTCCATGAAAATGGTAGGCGTGCCTTTATTAATATGCACCTTATTCATAAGACAACAATTAATTACAGCATCATAGAAGTTGCAAATAATTTATATTCATTAATTTTATGGAGATGATGTTCACTATATCAAATGGGGTTGTACTGTCAGACAAAAAATGTAAATTATTTGCAGATATATAACTTAAACTTACTTGATTGACAGCTCTTGTAAATACTTCAATTCGTAGAATGTGCATCCCTTACAAAAACCTCATAAAATGTGCATATTTGTATTTATGCTTCTGGAAGATATCTAACTAATAAATAGAGTATGCCATCGTTTTGTCTTATCTCATATGTATGTATTTACTGTAAATTGTTTCAACCGTTTCTATGAAAACAATTTTAAAAGACAATACCAGACTGCCGGCAGCAGGAAGAATCGTACGACTTTAATCAATTTCTTAGACATCGTACGGTGCCCGGTGAAGTTTTGGTACTACTTAAAACACCACGGCGCCCGTACGGTGTTTAGTAGTGTCATTGAGGGTAAAATCACATCGCCTGGCCGGTGTTTGCACACATCGGACGGGCATCGGACGATTTTTTGTTTCAATTTAATCGTACGATTCCAGCGACGATGTATGACAAGCGCCATGAACTTTTAAAAATATCTTAGCAAATCGACCAATGCACGTCCGGGCACCGGACATCGTCTGGGCACCGGCCGATGTTTAGTGAGTCGAACTGCCACCGTTAAGAAGCGACGTGTTTTTGCTTAAGTAGATATTGCATATACATAGACATTTTACTTCTGAAGATCATAAACATTAATACACATATATATTTTTTCGTTGAGAAACTGAAATCGTACGATGTCAGTTTTATTTGTGACCATTGCATTAGTGTTATTATTGCTCGTGTATATATATATCAGATAATGACAAGGTCAAACATTACCGGTGGAGCTGAAACAAGTTTCAGTCATATAAGTGTATGCTATGTGCTGTGTATGTTTATACGTAATAAACGGTTATTTATAAGTGTAGAGGTAAATAGTTTCACTCATATAATACGCACTTAACAAAGGGTACGTAACATATTGCATACAGTAAATCTGTGTATGTTTCGTAGCACAAATGAATTTCTTGGAACCAGGCGCGTTTCCTTTCTGCGTGCGTAATTCAACGACTAAACGAAATTTGTTAAAAATTATTTAAAAACCATGACGAATTTTAAAAGACAAGACCAGTTTTCTTAAAAAAGAACATTACGATATTTAAAACAAGTTATTGTTTACGGTATTGTTTTAATGTGTTTGTAAAAAAACAGGTCATTTGGAATTACGTTTTTCTCACATACTGACTACTATTTAGGTACATTTTTAAATATATACTTTTTATTTTATGTAATGACACCTTAGATAATGCGTCAAGTCTGGTTCAGTTGTCCCTAACAGATGGTTTATGCGAAGAAACAGCCAGTCCTTTGCAAAGTAAACTGGTTGTATGCTTCCAGAGGACTTTCCTTTTTCTCAGATTAATGGTACTGGTGAACCCAGGAACGCTGGTTAGCGGATTACCGTCCTGAAAAATGAAAACGACGTAACATAAAAAGCCAAACATATTACCAAAGCAACGACATAACGAGAAATGCAAACGGATCACCATAAAAGAGACAATAGTCAGAGAGTACCACACAACCGTAACAATATTAATCTTAATTAATGACATCAACAACAAATAATTGAATTTTTTTAAATTTCAAGAGTCAAACGGTTACTAGTACATGTATTTTCACAAACTTTTTTTTGGTGATTGAGAAAGAAATTTATAGTTACTGTATTATGTTCGAATGTATTAACACATTATCCACGAGGATGGTCACACCTCATGTTCTGAAACCAAGGATTAAAGAGAATTCTGAGGAGTGAAACATTTTAAATTGTCACAAACCAGCGTCTGCTTCTAATTTTCACCATAATGCCGACAAATAAATCGTAGAGAAGGGAATATAATCTAGTATTAATGTCGATTGCATTAACACATTAGCTACGTGGACGCCCACATTTAATGTTCTAAAACGCAGGATTAAAACGAATCCCGACTGTTGTAAGTACATTTCTAAACATGTGATAAGAATCCATATCAATACTTAATTTTTCTGAGTTCAAATTGTCAATCATTTGACTTAATGGCCTCGGTTTGGTGCTTTGCGATGTTGATTGTATGCTGGGTCGTAGATCCGGAGAGTCGCAAGCAACCCCGTTGGCGCGCTACTCGCGCGCTTTCCATCGCCTAGAAAACCATACCTCGGTGATTATTTTGAACATGCTTTAAAACAACGCTTAACGTGTGATCAGTGCCTAGGAAAGCGAGTAGAAAAGGGTTACAATGTTCGGAAAACTGTGTTGAACTAAATAAGAAAAAAACAATTAGCGCCATATTCACACTGTATCTGGTTTGTATGAGTGCCTTAAATATAAGACATCTACAATATCTTTATTCTTGGATTGTTATTATAGTTCTTCTTATTGTCGAGCATGACCAGTCTGATAGATATTTAGCACACGGCGTCTATTGAGACAATAATCCGTCAAAGCCTATATGAGATAAATGCACAACAAGGCTAAAATCATACACACCGCTGGGACAAGCTACAATAACAAGTTATGCAATTGGCTGGTACAACTTCAGATGAAGACACATCATGCACAAGAAAGGCTTAAGAACTGTTTACGATTGTGGTAATAACTACTCGCCAATTCGTTACATATGCTCATAAAGACATTGTGAATACAAATGTATTGTTGTTTTGGTATGATATAATATATGTACATTAGATATAGAAGAAATTGCAGTAGCGTATAATTATGTTGAAAGACAATTTGTCATAGCCTAACGCTGTAATAGCTGTATTATACCTTTCTATGTTTGATAAGTCTGGCCTGAAACACTAATGAAGTTTGAATTAAACGACAATTAACATCATAATACAATTAACACTATAGCACCCCCATTTTCAGTCTGATTTAAGTCAAATAGTAAACAGACCTCAACATATTATGAACTTGTGCTGGGTTTCCTTGGAAAGTATATGCCTTACCTTCAGACTGCCACAGTCAGACTGGCGCAGAACAATCATCAATACAATTGTCAATACGTAAATAAATATTGGAGCTCTCTAATTTTCATCAATATACGACCGGGCTTTCAATACCATCCGTTCAGTATCAATATCATTGACAATCTTCATGATTGACACTCTTTTTGACAATAATAGTGAGTGTGAGTGGGGACTTTAAGAACATTGCATTGGTGCCACAGTTATAACGTAAATGTGCCGCTGAGAAGTCAGGCCCAGACAAATCTAAACTGTTGTAGATTGCATGTTACCTTAACATAGCATAATTCAGTATCATTGGACGATGTTCTACAAAGAACATTGTCTAAAATGATATCTAGGATAGAAACAAATTCTGAATCATATGGGAAATATTGCTGTAATTTGTTATTCAAATATCTTGTTGAATCACATGCAGACTGCATTTTTGTTTGTTTTTCCATTTTGGCCACTACCTTTTGAGTTTGAATATTTATTGCAGAGATTTTTAACTTAAACTGATGAAAGTACTTGCTTAAATACTATTGTGGTAATCGAATTCGCTATACACGTATACAGATGTAAATAAATACTACTACAAATCAATGAACTATTGTTTCATGTTTTAAGAGTGGTTTATTTATCTAATACTAGAAAGATATTCCATTTCCATAAAATCACACAAAGCAACTTACTTTTCCTGATAGAAATAACAAACAAATACATATTTATCAATTCCTAAACTGCAAGCAACTAATGTCCTTACGGCTTACATATTAGTCCCATCGACTTACAATCTATGAAAAATTGTTTTGGTACTAACCTTAAAGAAAAAGACAATCCGCAGACATACCTAAATGGATTAATCCCTCATCAACTTGTCATTTTGGCGTAGTTCATCGTCCAGAAGGTCCTCTCTTAAATAAATAAACACAATGTCTGGAAACTACACACCTTATATCACGAAGAAGAAAAGAAATGTTAGTACGTGTTACCTTAAATGTTGACTTATTAGATAACGATATATTAAATTACATAAACGTAAATCAGAGTTGGAAAGAGCGTTAAGTCAAACAAATAAACTTGGTCACACAGTCTTAACAGGGCGATTATGTAGACATAAAAGCGTATACGACAAGTGTTAGTTCGTTTTATATTTAAAACTGAATATTGTAAGACCATAGTTTAGGTACACCAGGAACAATTTTAATAATAAAACTGGTCATCGTCCTTCAGAACCCCTTTTATTACGCAATCACGATGTCTGCCTTTGTTACCGTCAACTGATTCGTTTACCTTAGTACGTAGACAACATAAAATAACAACTGACAAGACATCAGTCTAATTTATTACACACGAAACATGACATATAGTGGCAAAACAGGTCAGATGGGATTTGTATACAAAAGTAAATTAACAACATATCTGTATTGAAAGTATGAAAGAAAAAATAGTTAACGTTATAATTTTGCTATGTGGACCTACATGTAGTTCTATATTTAATATGTCTTTTGTTAAACGCATTCCGGTATAGAAACCGAACCGCCAATCCGTCCACGTGGCCACCACAATAAAAGTCTTAAATAATATGACAAGAAAGACTGGTTATACTCATTGCATGTTATACAATAATAACTCTTTAATGCAAACGACAAACGAATTTAGTGAAACTAACTAAATAAAGCTAGAAAACATTGTCAGGATGATACTGGTATGCATGATTTAATCATTTTTCAGAAAATGTCTAAATTTGTGATTTTTTATAAAAAATTGGAAGACAGATCTTATAAAAGTATTATTTAACTTATCTTGCATGAAGCTAACACAGCGCAATCATATTGCATCAAATTATAATAAACACCGCCAATTGTTCTTATTGTTCGTATACATTTCAGATTATGACGAGGTCAAACATTAACGGTAGAGCTGAAACAAGGTCCGTCATGAAATATTATACTATGTGTTGTGCATGTTTATATGTAATATAATAATAATAATAATAATAATAATAATAATAATAATAATAATAATAATAATAATAATAATAATGATAATAATAAAAATAAAATAATAATGATAATAATAATAATAATACTAACTTTATTTTCTTAAAGTGACATTTAGACATATAAAGTAAATGTACAAAACATGCCTTATTTACAACTGGCCTTCAAACAGAATTAACAAACTTAAATAAACATATATTATGGATAGTATTAAAGTATAAACATTTATATCAAGTTAAACAAGATAAATATGCATTTTAAACAAACAATAATATAACAGCTTACACTAGCACACATGTATTCTTAATAAGAAAAAAATAATAAAAAGCAATGAATTGACAGACACTCATTCGCATGCAACAGTTGTTTAATTATACGTATACATATAAACAGGTGTATTCAGTCATATGATATGCACTTTTGGCGTACGAAAGCTACGTAACATATCGCATCCACCGAAAGTGTGTATGTTTCATAACAACAATTAAATTCTTGGAACCAGGCACGTTTCATTTCTGCATTCGTCATTCAACGACTCGACGACAATTGTTTAAGGACAAAAAAGGCCCCGACTAATTCCAGTTTAGTTGTATAACATACATATTGCTGTATGAGTGCTATACCTGATGTATCTGCGTTGCTCTTGCCCGATGTCTGTTATCGACAACTGTTATCACTTACAGTAACAAGAAGACCATTGTGTTCCGAGCTCTCTTTCAAGGATGTGTAGCCTTTGCACTTCAAACCGCTGTTCGTTGTAATCAGCAACTGCCAAGGTTTGTTAGCTTAGAACATTGACAACTGAAACTGTTAGAATCGTAACAAGACCTAAGGTATATGTAAGTGTTTCCTCTGGCGTGACATGGCAATCATTCACCCAGGTAATTCGTGGGCTGAGAAAAAGTAAGGACTTCATTAAGACGTACACTGTGTGAAAATACATGTCTAATGGTTGTAAATTGCCAATGTAAGGGTGGGTATTATTATGTTGGTCGTCCTGTTGACGGAAATGGTGGGGAATTGTGCTATAATAGTATTAAATTCATTAACAATTGAAGCCTACGTGAACTTCAAAAACATATGTTTTGAGAGTCGGAGTCAGAATAACACTAATAGTCGAGCAATAAATAAACACGAATCTGTGTATTGTGTGTCTTGTCAAATGGCTTAAAACAGTGGTGAACACAAAACACATTCACCACGCTGCAATGTGCATTTGTTTAATTAAATATATACCTTCCTTAAAATAAAGACTACACAATTTAACAGTAAACAAATACAACAGTATATATTTCATTAAAAAATGAATAATCTAAAATAAGAACAAGGTTTAAGTCAAATGCACATTTTAAAGACTACGCCGGTGTTCAGTTCAGAATAACAAAACAGTTAACGAAAAGGGGCAATGGTTCGCCCTTTGTTCAATAGGGCGACTCAATAGGCCTGTTAAACATTATGGACACAATTGTTCATACATAGTGTATATGAAAATCGTAAACGTAATTTCAGTGAATAACAAACATGAATGCAATAAAATGATCAACAATATATTAACAAAAACAGGAGTTGAGTGTAAGCCTAGCATCTGAAAGGAACACATGATATCGTCGCTATAATGTGATCATAAAGTGACAGCCGCTGCTCTATATCAACTCTCAGACATATTTATTTATTTATATACGAATTAAGTCATATATAATAATCAAAATGTCATTTAGAAGTTATTTGTCGCCCATAGTGATTTTCATAAACTAAGAAGAACAAATTATGTTTCGAGTAAAGCGATTTCTACAAATGGTGAAGATGGTGGTGGTTGCAGTGGTAGTAGTGAGTGGTAGAAGCTGTTGTGCTTGCTTGCTTGTTTGATTGCTTTAATAAATAATAAAAACACGCACAGTCTCTTTGCTGCAGTAGTATTACACAAAAAGTACATGAGACAAAACATCTTACAGCCCTGGAACCACCACGTGATGAATGCGAAACATATTTTATACAACAACATGTCATGTGATTACGAAGGGCAATTCAGAAGCACATCGAACCGCAACTCTCATATCCGATAGAAATAGTCGCAGTGGCGATTAATGCATAAATTAACACCATCAACTGGTAGATGTTTCTGTATTCATATCGGATAACACGTCACAAGGATGTTTCATTGGAATTCGAATTCATTCGCATTTATGGAAAGTAATTTAAGCATTCTTTAGAGGTATGTACGATACACGATATGGAAGGATTATTTGACCATAGTATTCTTGTATTGGTTTCTTTTTCGGTATTTGTTGAATTGTATTATCAACGTGGTTTGTTTAATGTTATTTCTATGAAATATAATACCGTTGGTAAAACGTTGAGATTTAAAAACTATCTGAGAAAAAAAGAGAAAGTTCTCAGGAAGCATAGATTTCATGCGACATGATGAATGACGAATTGTTTAGTTGGTTGGTTGAAATGCTGGCAAAGAGTTATTTGGGTTTGGGGTGGGTCTGACTAAACTCAGAATAGTCACGAATAGTCACGAACAGTCACGAATAGTCTCTTACTGCGGTAGCAAATATTCGCCTGTTTTTTCAACATAAACGATAAAATGTTGTAGTTTTCTTATGCTTTTGATCATTTGCTTTTATTTTTTGCCTTTTAGTTGGGTTTTATAATATAAAATAGCGATAATAGTCGCTCTGCCGGCGGCAAA
>Ga0224511_10004804_pt1 | contig 10371 bp, 1 predicted proteins | sample SF_May12_sed_USG_2_FD_169988 | JGI IMG/M metagenome (GOLD analysis project Ga0224511, IMG submission 169988) | Sediment microbial communities from San Francisco Bay, California, United States - SF_May12_sed_USGS_8_1 | ecosystem: Environmental > Aquatic > Marine > Sediment | place: USA... | reverse complement strand
TGGGAGTTTAAACCAGTTTTAAGCTATAGCAAACCTCACACTTTCTCAACATTTTTTGGAGACGAAAAAGAAAGAAAAAAAAGATACAGACCTAGCATTTCATGCTTACCATATGAACAAAAAACGGTTTCTTTCTTTTTACAATTAAACTGTTTGTTGGTTAACTTTCACATAGCAAAACTAGCCTAGACATTTACAGTTTTTTTATCTTGATGTTTAGAAACTGTAAATTACTTTATGCAACATTTATATTGATTACAATACAGGAAAGAACATTAATTCAAATGAATGTGTAACAGAAATACTCACATTTTCTTCTTCATGCTAAACATAGTCGGCTTTAGATATACAGTGTATCGTTGTTATAAACGAACTTGTCTACAATATTTCAAAACTTATTGCAAACATAAACCATTTGACAACTTACCACCTTTTTTAAAAATGTGCATACTGAAATGTTGTTGACACCAAACATCTCCAGGAAACGTTCACAGTTTGGTAACGGCAAATTGGGAGAAAAACAAAAACACTTTGCTGTCTATCGAATTAACTGAAGAAATCAATTCCAATGAGGAACACTGAAACCTGCAAAATGTAACGAGGTTTCAGGCCTCCGGAACATTAAAGAATAGGATGCCATTTAGCCGATTTTTCTGATTGCCAGTTATGAGTATGGTATTAAAAAGGTCAGAAAAGAATGGTCGACCAATTGAAGCAAGCAATTTATGATGATGTACAGGTTTAAAATTATATGCAGCAATGTAAATGTGGTACATTTGCTGATAACGCGCTTCACTCATAGCTTGTATTCAAATCCGGACGAGATGAAATGTGCACACGGTATCATAGATTGATGATGGTAGATATTATATATAACTACAGAACAATTAAATGCATTTCGATTATGAGTTAATTATACATAAAATGTTGTGCTACCTTGCTTAATAAAACTGCATTTTTTATGCAACATTGCAGACCACCTGATACTAGAAAAAGCATTGACGTATTGCAGACGTTCTTGTTCGATTTCGTCCTGATACGGCATGAACATGTTGTACATTGCTTACAAGCTTTAATTAATCATCAACGATGCTTTATTTGGATTGAGAAATGTTATTTTGACGGCTAACGTCACATTCTTCTCGAAAAAGTCCTAATAAAGTCAATAAAACATTTATTATCCAACAGCGAAATAAAAATGCTATAAAAAGAATGTGTTGCCTACCATTTGAGATCATATTACACTGTTTTGTAGGGACCGATGACAGTTTTTCTTGGGTATGCGTGTGTTTTATTTAAGTTAGGTACACGTATTATTATCGTCATAACCATTTAACGTGAGTTGTGTAAAAATAATACCCGGTTTGTTTACGAACTCACGATTTTTACACTGTAGACGTTTGTCCAATGAAAGAGGGTTCAGAAAGTTCAATGTACAATAAAAGAATGCCAGCATGTAGTGTTGTGTTGTCGTTATATGCGTTGTTTGCGTTGTTTGTCATAAACCACAGCGAACCGGTATGTCTTTCTTTGCAGAGAAGGTTACCGTGGGTGTTTAAGTAATATTTACCAATCTACAGACGCAGGAAAATATTGTATGTGTTGTGTTGTCATTTTTTGTCCTTCATATGTACGCCTTGTGTATTGTTGTTTGTTAAATGATGCATATAACCTCAGGAAACTGCATGTTGGTGTGAGTCCTAAACCAATGAGGGCATGTTATTGTAAACCAGGAAACACACTGCTGTCTACCGAAACACACTCTGACACTATCAATTACCATGAAGCCTGCAAAATGTAACAAGAAGCACAAGTACAAAGAAAGTATGTACAATGAAGACTGATTCTACAATACAGATGTTGTATTAAATATCAAATCATGAAGGTGATGCTGAGTTCTTGAAGGCCGTTGATAATAATGTTAAGTAACATGTTATACATGTCAACAGGAAGTGTTGTTGAAAAAATAGAGATAAATCGTATTTTCTTATTGATCCCGTAGACTTATTATGGCATAAAGCAGCCGATTGATCTTTACGGTATGTCATCAGCATAATCTTCTTTTCAATTTATATTCCTTTATTGCAGAAAAAGTTTTACAAAAGCAGGTTTGACTAGAACTTTATTCTTTATTTTATTTTGAGTAGTTCGTAATACTTTTGTGGAACAAAAAATATAGTATTACGAATCTACAACAAACATTAAAATTAAATAGTTACATGAATAAATACATGTTAATACTTTTGTGGCTTTATATAAATTGAGTTAGAGGTTATTTTCAAAGATTGGTAATATCACGAATAAAATGTGTAGCGTTCGGTATCAATTACCTTATTAAGTGTTGCAAATGTAATGCGTTTACTAGAGACCTTTTTCGGCTTGTTCCTTAAAACATAAACACGTTCTTAAAGACAAACACATCGCATATATTCATATTAACAAGACGTGCATGACCTAGATAGCTTATTGCATTTCTTGTTTCAAATTGGTTAACCTAACGTTTTTATATCTGTAGAAAGGGTAGGGTAATTTTATGGACACATAAATGTCTTGGTTGTTTGTTTTACTGCTGTTTTGAGACCAATGTATTGTTAGAGATCTTTGATTTAATGGAAGAAGACGGCCATGTTTAACGACAGTATTGAACCGAAGACAACATTCCAAACACAGGATGAGGGTTATAAGATAACTTTGACACTTTCAGACATGCTTAATGCTTACCTTATTCATACCGACAGCATTGATACCGTTTAAATAACAGCAACAATTTAAACAATTAACTCCTTTCAAACACACATTTTAACATTATGTCTTTTTTCAATTCGCATTTCGTGTTATATTGTTTTATGTGATGCAATCAAGAGAAACTGTCACTTTGCTTCAGACCAATCCGATAATTAGAGGCAATCCTGTTTTTACTTAACATCAATGCGACATTCGCACGCATTCATTTACAGTTAAGAATGTACAGTGATTTTGTTTTTTAACTTTTTTCTTTTTCATCAGTTTAATTTAGATACATGACATTACAAATCACTAGGGATGGAGCCAGTACATTATAAAATGTAATGATAACATTACCATTACATAGAATAATGACCATTAAATTACATTACACACTTTTAACAATGTAAACATTCCATTGCACATTACATGTGAAATGTAATGCACAATTACACATTACATTTGCGTTCTTAGGTAAGACTGAACAAAATTAAGTAGCCTTTGTTTTACAATCTCGTCTTATTTTATTAATAATTTTATTGTAGTTCACCTAATAAACATATTAGAAAAAAATTGAATCAACTTGTTTAATAAGAAAAAAATGATTTAACACAATTGAATCATAATTAAAATGGCAGATCATTAATTATTGGTGTTTGATAGCTATGAACGTCATTAGGGCTGGTTTAAACTCGATTGGGGTCCTTCAGACTCCATACACTTTAATCAGCCCTAATGACGTTCATCACTCGGAGAACCTATCAAAAACGAATTTTAGTCCTTAAAACAAGAATAAAAATTGAAATTCATTGGGACTTAAACATCTGGCCAAGACGCTGACCTGGATTTGCCTTATAATATAGTACAACAATATAGTACTACATGTCTAGCAAAGAAATGATGATATGCAGAAAAAATGTTTTCTAATGTGTAAATGTTTAACGTTTCAATTTATAGTCTGCAACTGACAGTGATCCCATTGTTTCCAAAGTTTCCATTGGCTATGAATGGTGTGTGTTACGTGATGTTGTATGCTTTGTACATTATCAGAACATGGCATTTAAACAAAAATGTAAAAATAGCACAATATGTATGTTGTCTTCTGAAAGTTGTGTTTTAAAGTAATTGTTTGTTTTATCTAGGTATTAAAAACTTCATGCCGCGGTGTGTTAAGTGTAATGAGTCGTAAACTCGACTTATGCAATTGCTTTTATTATAACATAGCGTCTGGATAAACAATACTTCAAAAACATGATCTTTAATCCTTCAAACAGAAACAGCCTACTAAGAGGATAATTGTATTATACTTGTATATAAATGTTTAAGTTTATATCTATCTTATATTTAAACTGTGGACACAAATAAATTATTATCAAACTTTGAACAGTCATGGTATATCTCATGATCATTAAAAAATCAAAATACATGCATGTTAAATTACCGGACTTAATACCTGTCGCAGTTCCAAACATTTCTGAAAGACACTCGTACGCGTTTCTCGGAAACTGTTTGTACCGTTGTGTATTAGCATACTTTCATATGATGTTTATGATATGTCAATATAAAAGACTAACAGTAGGGTAAGTGCATTTTCCGGCATCTTGTTTTCAATTGCCTTTTTTGTAAAGTATAGTTTATTTTCCGCGTTTTTGTCTTCAGCACAAGTGGCTATTTCTAATATGATTTAGTCTTCAATGTACCACTTTCGTTTATCTGTTAATTTGGCCAGAATGACTTTTAAAAATATATGTTAACAAATCTGAGGAGATAACATTTATTGTGATGTGTTCAATACTACTGTAAATATTTAAACATGCCGACGATTTCCTTTTTGATGTAATTTTTTGGCACAAGTCACCAAATTTTATTTTTGTTGAATGTAGGATTCCTGTAGATACTAGTAGTTAAAAACGATGTCTTTTGGGAGATTGAATTTCAATTTTAGGGGAAACTTTTATTTCTATAACACGAATGTAGTAATATAATCATTATTGCTTAGCATCAGCGAAGAAGTAGTTATCTTTTGTTGCGACACTATGTATTTGTTTTTGTAATTGTTGCATCCACATGTCAATAAAAAATTTGTGTTGTACTTAATTGACTGTTAAACTGTATACATTTGCGGTGACAACAAACTGAAAGTACATTAATGTTTCGGTCGTGCATTAAAGATGCTAGGTCTGTATCTTTATGAGCTTATAATCGGTCACAAAATATGCAATATGTTAAGTATACTAAATATTAACATTGCAAAAGGAATTACAAAATTGTGTGACAAAAAATGTGTTTTTGGACACAAATTGAAAGCACAACAACAACAACCAAACAAAAAAATAAACATAAAAACCCTTGCCGGAGTCAGGAATTGAAGCCGGAACCTCTTGCCCACAAAGCGGATGCGTTACCTCTGCACCACCGAGTTAACTAAAAGTATCGATTGTGGTCATAAGACAAGCTGTTAAACCGTTTCACCGCAATGGATCGAAACGTTAATAAACAAAACCGAATTTGCGGGCCACACATTCCTTTAATATGGTTCAAATGTAAAATGTAAACTATTCTGACCTAAAAAATACAGGCATGTCATATTTAAAACACAAAGCCTGACCTTACCACTATTCGTTGATTATCTATACAAATGGTAAGTGAGACTAGACTCATGTATACCTGTATGTATGTACATACTTATTTCATTAGCATGCATATATAATGGTGTTATCATTTGTTTGGATTTATTTCACCTTTTTATTTGGCAATGGTTGTACTATTCAGTGTGTCGCTTAACTTAAGGTAGAACGGAATGCAATATAAAAGTTAATAAACCCCCAGGACACTACATGTAACATTTTTTAACAGAACTCGATTGAAATACAAATGTCATGTTAAAGAGTATTTTAAACGTATACAGTGTATGCGTGACTTAATTATGTGAAGCCTGGTTATTTTCCAGGGAGGAATATTACTCACATCAAACTACTCAAGTAGAAGAACACCAGGGATAAAATCCTCGCATTGAAAGATGACGGATTAACAGTGCCTATTGCTGCTCCATTTTATATGTACGTTAGAACAAGACTTAAAAAATCTTAATGGTTAAGAGGGGGCGGAGAGAACGCAGTAAAGTTCTGGCATGTTCTAACATACTTTAAACATAACCTACGTTTCTATTGGTTCCCCATAAGGAAAAGCAATGCATGAAGACATTTATGCATGCATGAAGTAACTGATTCACTTTTGTGATGAACTATGATATCGTATTTACAATGTGTAGTGGAATATTTAAATGCAAAAAATGGATTAATGGAAAATGGATAAATCACCGCAAATAAGAATAATTATTATTAGTTACACTGAGTAGTCAGTCCTGTTTGCGCACTGCAATTTGGCAAAAAAAACTTGAATTATTTGATGGGCGTGATAGGTCTCTCTATCAACGACAGAGCCCTGGATAATGTTATACTAATTGTATGAATTTAGCATACTGCTTATTAAACTTCTACTTAAATACTGCACTTATTGCATTATTTCGAAAATATGAATGTAATTGTCTGAAAGATTTATATACGATATCACCTTATCAACTCTTGCAATGTTTATTTTTATTGCCTAATATAATACATTAACGTTATTACAAAACATCCATTTTTCGTTGGGCAAACTAATTCTAAGCGTGGGAAACAAACAGTTTACAATTCAAATTCTAGTTTGGTGTATATTGTTTATAATTGTTTTATAATTTCAATGCTGTATGCTTTGATTCCCAATTTCCCACTTATAAATGTTAATGTAAGGCCAATAAAACCAAACAAATTTGTTATGTTATACTACAACAAGTGAGGATAGTAAGGAGAACTTGAACATTTAAAAACATAAAAACATGATCATTGTTTTAGAAAGCATTTTCTTCTTCACGTTGTAAAGTTTGTACAAATAAGCATTTAGCGCAAAGTGCTCAGAGTGAGTATTTTAAACGGTCTTCCTTTGTTCGTCGTCTTTTGTTCGTCGACCTTTGTCCGCCTTGTGTCAACATTTTCACTCAAACTTCTTCTCTATAACCGCTTACTAGATTTTGACAAAACATCATAGAAATTAGATATTCCAACAAATTGCATTGGTTCGTATTATCAAGACCTTCATGGCTTAGAAAGTTCATGGCCTTTCTGTTTTGATTAACTTAACGCTTTTATTTCTGTGGAAAGGGGAAGGTAATTTTATAGAGACATAAATGTCGTCCTTGTTTGGTTTACTGCCGTAAGAGACCAGTATATTGTTAGAGGTCTTTGATTTAATGGATCAAGTTGGGCATTATTGAACAAAATACACTATTCCAAACATGAAAACAGCATGTTAACATGTTTTTTTAACCTTTCAGATATAGAAAATACCATACCAAACACATGTACAGCATATACATTTGTTGTTCCTTATTTACTTGGTTGATCTTTTAAGCCACTGTTTTGTACACACATTTAGCCCTAACACAATGGAGACCATTCCGTTGTTACTGTAAATCAATCAGACCTTTACACGTGTTCATATGCACTTTAGTTATGTTTGTTTTATTAGAAGTATGTAGGTTTTGTTTTATTTAAAATAACAATAAATTATGTCATGTCTGTAAATATTGGTATATATTTTTGTACAAACATATGCGCATTGTTAGTATCAGCAGTGTTTTCGCTAGTAGCAAGCATCAATTGATCAGAATGTTGAGTCTAAACTACTAAACATATTGACCATTGTTATCTATACAAGGGAACATGAATTTAGTGTTGACGAATATTTAGGATGGCCTTGGCATATGGACTTCTAGTAAATATTTGTAGCTGTATTTATTTACATTTAAAACAATGATTTGTGTATTGGTCTTTTAGTTTGCTTCTCTGTAAAATGTGCATTTCATAATTTTTCAACAACATTTAAATTATTATATTATACTCACAGCTATTACAACAATCAAAACTACAAGTGTTTGTGTTTATTGAGGTAACTGATTGATTGATTAAATATGAAAGACCTTCCAATACACTAAAGGTAATTGAACTTTACAAGGTAAATGAACTTACGTATACAGAAATATTTATTTCATTATGTAAGAACAATCAAATAAACATTAAAGATTTATTACTGGCCCAATTCATCTAAAAATATTGTCAAATAAAGACCTTATTATTATTAAATGCATAATTCAACTAATATTGATACAGTTTTTCAACTGAGAAACTCTTTCCGTAACATTTCTGGCCATTCTAAAAATCCGTTTTCTTATTTGACCAGGATAGTCAAATAAGATTAATAATTTGGCGCGAAGCCCTTCGATTATTTCCGTAAATGGTCGGATCAGATTTCAAATTAGCAATACCTAACAGTTCAACTCAATACGTTTCTAAAAATAGCATTCCCGAATGTTTCCGTATGCGAATGAGTTAACTCCGTTTGAAACCGATCGATCCCGAGAGCTTTTACAAACGGCTATGTTTTTAAATATTCGCGAATTTATATCCAGTTACATCCCGGTGTTTCGATGAAATCAGATCTAAATGGTAATGCAGTTTATCATTTATGAGGATATACGTATGATTTAGGTGAAATTTTATGAAAACTAAGGTGTATGGTTAAATGCGCTCGTTCAACGGTAATATAACTTTAAAAGAATATGTGGTTATAAATATGGCATTCCTTGTTTCTTGCAATTTTATTTTCTAATTTTAACATATGCAAACTATCATATTCGGTAATCGTTTTATAATTGCTAAAATGAATGATTGAAATTGATAGTTTGCATAATAATATTTACATTATTTATTCGCTATATATAATATAATTGGAATCACATACAAAAACCTAACACTGCCTCTTAGTTAGAGAGCTAAGCGTCCAACGAAAGCGGGTTGTATCTGTTTTATGTACTGACACACTGAGAGCCATCTTTATATTCGTTTTAAAACTTTCAAGTAAATTTTATCATGATTGTGAACGATTTAACATTTTGTTAGTGCATTTTAAATAATATTTCATAACAGTTTCAAATATAACATCAAAACGACTTGTATGAAATGTTGCCTTACAATGACACACATAAATATATTTCATGGAACTTGATAATTGCAAAATAGTCACTTCAAAACATTATTTAAGATATCTTTGGATCTGTAGACATTTGGAACATTATCTGTTGCTCCAAAGATACGGCACTTAAGACTATAATATTGATATTAATATCTCTGAGAACACGTGATGCTTCATTACCTTCGAATATGTATAATGATTCAGATTTACCTGTACTCCTTTGATGTCTGGCTCACAATAAATGATTAATAGTAACCGATTCTGGTACGTATAATTTAGACTTTCTCAATATTATGCATCAGTCATTTTACATCTTTCTCTACGTTAACAATAAAAACAGGAGGGACTTGATATTAGTTTGAAAAGAACAAACTATTGAGATCTTGGATAATTGCATCATTTCTTATTAGATAACGAAAAATCTTAACATCACGCAGTCACCTTTGCCTACACTTTATAACTTATTTTATGTACATTCTTTATTCTCTAAACTCTAACTACAACATATTATACATCGATACATTTATAAGTAATGTATGTTCTATCTCAAACCATGAACAATACGATACTTATACATAAATGATAAGTGGCGGCGTCCTGTTGCAATGGTAACATTCCAAATGGTATGTCATGGCGCCATGTCCTCTTAAAGAACATGTTTATTATTCATGAGTATAAACGGAGCATTCCATTTCAGTGCTGTTTATAACATAGCATGAAGTTGAGACTTTAGCCTTTTTGCAGACAAATTGGCACTTTCTATGCATGCTGTTAAATAATTAACTTAATCGAGTCAAGTGGATTTGATTTATGTTTTATATCTAAGTATATATTTATGTAATTTAATACTAAACTGAACACTTTATGAGCCTTTGTAGCAACATATTACAATTAAAGAAAGCTACTTGCAGAATTTGTCTGGGGGATAATCCGTTTTACTTAGCCATAATAATACGTTGAGGGGAATTATCGAAATGTATCACTTGGACACATTTTGAAACAAACTTAATCAAAAACCAAAGGCGTGTAATTTTTGTATTGTACGTGCATTGTAAAATTGAGCACGTGAATATCACTTTTTAATTTACACAACTGTTTTTGCGGTGAACAAGTTAAACTGCGATACTCAAATAAAGATTAGGTTTCAATTTACCCCTAGTCGTACACGTAGAAGGTCAAAAGTATTAGCATTCACTATGTTTGAGAAGTCGAGATAGGGTTTTCGTTTAACTGAGAAATACGGACATCTAGTTGATATATATTATAATGGAACTCGCCACCATTATCACTATTATTACAAAGGTTGCATACACGTTGATTTCCCTCTAAACCAACTTTCTACCTGTTTCAATTGATTGGTAAACTGTAATTGATTAACGCAGTGACATTGTTTAGTTATTGATCATTGTTATTCAGTTAATGCAAAATCGTTCTCATGGTTTTATACATTGATGGTATATTTCATGAATGTCGTTTAAGAAGAATACAAACACAATATGAATTGTTCGTTATTTTACGCTTAATTAAATGCTTTTAGTCTTTCTGGTAAAACAATTATTTATTTAGACGTCGATTATC
>Ga0224511_10004803_pt1 | contig 10372 bp, 5 predicted proteins | sample SF_May12_sed_USG_2_FD_169988 | JGI IMG/M metagenome (GOLD analysis project Ga0224511, IMG submission 169988) | Sediment microbial communities from San Francisco Bay, California, United States - SF_May12_sed_USGS_8_1 | ecosystem: Environmental > Aquatic > Marine > Sediment | place: USA... | reverse complement strand
CCTCGTCGGATACGGCTCGCGATGCTAAATAAAAGACGCCCACCCATAGAGTGCCAACTCTATGAGGCAAATCATGGTCTGCAGTGCAAACAAGCCCGCGGCTTAATGATTCTATCTATGTAAAACGAGGAGACCTTATCTTAATTTACAAGGGCGCACCCCATGAGGAGTTATTTCACCTTGTCATATTTCAAATCGCCATACATTCGATCAGGCCCGGCTCTGACGGCAACATGACATTCTCATGTTTGTTCTAGCTGTCAATGCGATATCACGGAAACAATTGCTTTGTTTATAACAGTGAATTTTCCTGTTTGACGCGCCTATCACTGGAATGAGGCGCGGTTGCTGATGACCTGTTGTGTTTCCAAAGCATGACGCATTCTTCAATGGCCTTTGTCATTATCACCTGGCTAAGGTACCCGTAGTCTCTGCGTTTTGAATGGTAATGTCTTTCACGTAATTGCAGCAGAATAAATGGCAATTGTGGGCAGATTTGTTTTGATTGGGTTCTGGAGTGTTTTCTTTATGGAAAACAAGTATCTGCATATAGACAGAAGTATTCGCTCCACATATAGAGATAGTTGTCTTTTGGTTTCTCGGTTTCCTTTCCCATATCTGTCGGTTGCATCTGGTTATTTCCTTCCCCAATTTTTGGTGACGATATCAAAAATAACTTAAGGGAGACATGTACAGAGGCGGCCCTATACAGAAAATAATGCGTTCATCCTTCGGTTCCGAAAAGAACTGAATATCTCCCTAAGAAATCTAACTCGTGCCTGGATTGGTTTGAAGTAAGTGAGAGTTGCACAACCGTCGCCCTCACTACCTCACCAGGATGGCCTCGATCCAATGACAAGTCATGGGTTTTAATTGTTGCAGGTCACTGTCCCGCCGGCTTGTCAACGATAACCCTGCGGAATCTCCACACATGCCCCAGGGGTAATTTAAAGTGTGGGCGTCCGGTAACTGTTAGGTTTGTGTTGTTGAGTTCTCTTCCGCTTTCCCTGGAAGAATGAATTATTCATTCGTAATGGCCTGGAAATGTCTCCATATCCAACCAGCCAACATTCGGTTGCCTTCGACGTCATTACATAATATTCACAGAACTGGGATGCCCGGAGGAGATCCACGCACACGTCCAGATATCTGTTAGTTCTTGCACCCTGGAATAAGTTTCAATTTCCAGTTAACGCCTGTCAAAATCTGCAACTAGAACTCCGCTGGATAGAACTTCATTGAGAATTGTCATTATTGGTGTTATGCTCTTAGATTTGTACTGTTAATCCAGTTTAGTATAGGTCGGGCCTGTTCACAATGCTGGACACAAGACACAGAAATTGAATAATCCACATCCTTCAGGTTTATAAATAGATATTTAGGCTTTGTTCTCAGTTTTTTGGCACATCCTGTTGGTTCCAGTTTGAATTTGCGATAAGTTTCCAATCAGCATGGGGGACTTCATTTCCTCTATGTATGCTTTTCTTTGCGGGTTCAAGATATAGAGTTTTTCCACCTGTTATTTCGATTGTCACTTATTGTATTGGCCCGCCCTGTTTGTCTTATGGTTCTCCAGACCCTGCCAGGAGACCTATGACCAGTAATGATCATTTTGACTCTCAATCGTCGTATCCAGTGTTTGAGATCCGATAATTAGGCTGGGAACGGCTCTCTCTTCTTCTAACACACCGCTACCAAGAAAAGCCTTTTTGCTCACATTGCAGGCATTGTTGTGACGAATCAGGCCGTGGTCACTGCAGATGATCCCCAAACTATCTGAAATCTGTTGTAGGAGGATAAATATAGGCCCTAGGCTGAGTTTGATGCTGTTGGATGTAAACTCCTCTGGATTGGTCTCATCTAATAACTTTCTGCCGCTGTCGGATAACCACCAGTTGCTGCTGTGCGGCGAGGCGCTGAACCAGGCGGAGAATATGGACCTGAATCTCATGTGGCTACCCAGCAATATGGCACTGATGAGCTACGGATACAATGTAAGTTATAACAATATCGCCCCGACCGTCTTAACTTTATCAGGTGTAGTGCACAAATAGGTCTAATAAGCGTAGTTAAACTAGAATGGTATTGTCCTATCCACCAAACCACTGACCCTCATGTAAAAAAGACTTCTGGTCAAGCTATCTATGTAAACAAAAAAATTATCAAATTCTACCTCAACTTAGCTTAGGAATACGATAACCTACAAAATAGTGCAGAGATAGGTTTAGTGACATAAGAAAATTGGGAACTTAGTTGCTCCGTATGCTATTCACTAGTGACTAGGCCATTGTCTTACTCCAAACCTACATGTATGCAATGGAGGTTCACTTTAAATTCAGCTCTGTAACAAATAGGTAAACTGTAAGGAGGGATAGGTGTATTAACTGTGAGGATCATTGTGTAGGTCATTGAGAAGATCCTGTTGCTCTCCCGGTAGCAGGATCGCGTGTCACTTGTTGCAGGACGTAGTTTATAAACAGAGGCAGGAGATGGGTAACGCCCTTAGTTATATCCTTAGTTACAAAGCAACTCAAGGCTAAAAATTAGGCCGAGTAAAAGAACTAACGGTTTTAGGTTTAGCTTTGCTGTAAACAGTACACTATAGTACTCTGGTGCACGTTAGGCTGCTGCAAGTTAATCCACTACCAAGTGTGCAACTGTAACTAATGAGTCATAAGAGAGGGGAAAATGCTTTCGGAATACCAATACATCACCAGGAGGTCCAACCTGATGAAATCATCCTGTTTTCTTTTCTCTGTCGTTTGCACTCTAATTTCAGATGCAATGGCACTTCAATTAGCAAAGAGCATGAGTCAAAGAATGGAATGTTTTCTCTGTCTTCGCCCACCCTCTTTTTACCTGGTTCCAGAATTTTAGGGAATTCTTAGCTGAAGAAGTTATGTGATTAGAACTCATTCCTGCACCTCTAGCTCCAAAATAAAGCAACTCCAATTATCATTCCTGGTTATAAAGTTAGAAAAATATTCTAATTTAGGGCTCTTTTAAATGGAGGATAACTGCATCATGGTTTAACTCCGGCAAATGGATGTTTGAATCTCGAATCCTAGTTTAACGCAGGCAAAATTTCATTGGAAAATTATAAACTGAAACTGCCAACCCATGTCGCTGCTCTGCTGTGCTGCCCCCTCTGCATTGGTGTGTTTGACTGTGTCCTTTTGATTGAAGTTATCTCATCATGACACGCCTTATGCCAATACACTCTCCTCCGAAGCAGGTACCGCCTGGCATTGAGAGTACACTTTTTCATTCACTATTCTGAGTTCAGCCTTGTGTTATTTGACCACCCGACCTACTGCATAATTTCGTACGCCTACAGGACCGCAGTTGTTTTGGGAGATCCCTTGGAAAAGCTAACCTGTCGTGGTAAATAATTGATGAGGTGTACCAGCCCCTGAGGATTAGAACTATTGCAATATGTGTGCTTCTAAGATAATCTACACAGCAAGTTAAATTCGCCGAAATCACAGCCTTGTGGAATATTCTTTGTTTTTTAGGCCGATCATAATTTTGCAAAGACAATATCCCGCTTTGCTCAGTTCGGGTAAGTGTGTTTTTCATATGAGTGCGACTTCGCCAAACAATTCGCGCTCATGAGCTGCTGAAAACAGTCTCGACTGATCCCTCAGTTCAAAGGCTGCCGTGGAGTGCAAATTACCTCATTTATTGATCAAATTCAGGATCGATGATGACTCTATGTAGGAGAACAGTCTGAAGAGGCCTTTCTCTTGGGTGTCATTGACCTAAAGACTTCTCCTAACCGAAATATCTTCATGGCTAGAGCACCTGGCTCAAGATCAAAAGATTCAGAGTAAAAGTCCTATGGTCATGGTGAGCGCACCCTGCGAGAATGAGATCCTTACATAATTCCTAACTTAGCGCTGCAACCAGCTTGAGACTTAGGATGGCCGTTACATTGGGTGGCCAAGTGCCCGAGTAGAAAAAAACTCGACACCGACCATCCATCTCTGCTGACACCAGAGGCCCAGTTCTGGCGCCTAAGCGGTGACAGCATTCTTACTTCTTAGATGTTATTCACCCTTGTTTTGAGTAGACCCTGGGCTAGATGTTGACAACTGCCTAGAATAGATTGAGCTATTACTAATGTGTGTGATAGCTCGTGGGAGCCTGGGTGCATGGTGACAGGCTCATCAAGGCTATACATCACATCACTCTTTGGTTCCGGATTAAAGTGTCGTTGATAGGTTAATTGTTACAAATAGATCAAAACCAGCCACTATTACTAACTCTGATTATCCGGCAATAGTTATCTGTGGTTTTTACCTGTTGCTAATTTAATTACGTGCTCTAGCGAGACCGACCGAGAACCGAAAGTGCTGTAAGATGTTGGGACGGATGTGCCTACCGCACAATGAATTTCGCATGAAGCTGGTTTACCTGTGGAGTTGAACTGAAGATTGGATTAAAATTGAATACGATTTTTGTTGCCATGAGAACTGATTGTACGAGTTTGGTTTATTGCTGCCCGTATTGGTTGTGGAAGGGCCAGGATAGCTCAATTGGTAGGAAGCTTGGATATTGCATTTTAAGCATTGCAGGTTCGAGCCTCACTGCCAGCAGGGTGTTTTTCTGTTAAGGGTCTTTAGCAAGCCTCTCACTCCAAAATGCTAGCATGGCCTCGGAACACCACGGTAAAAATAATGGAGGTCACAACCAGTGGATAATTAGGGTCAGGATCACTTCACGGTTGTTAAAGACCCACCTCTCCCTTCTCGTTAGGAGCAGCCGAATTTCTTGAGGTGACGTGGCTTAAGTTGACGAACCCCCAACCTCCCTGGACCATCTGCCCAGTCTTATAGCTGGTGCCTCACACTGAATTAACGGGTGCTCTGGAAGAGCGGAGCTGGCCCTGGGCATACTCAGCTTCTACTATGCCAACCCTGTCCAGTCTGCAACTTCGTTGCTATGGTATAGTCGGAATAACGCCGGCTGATTGGTTGTGCACCCACTGCTTGCCGCAGACTATGATAGCTGATATGGTGGCTGTCAGTACAGTCGGGAGGAGTGACTATCCTACCACGGAGGGAGTCCAGCGCATTGGGACATCTGTTTATCCAGCACACCCACTCGTCTCAAACTGTCAAACCGCACTTCAGTGTCTGGCAGCACTGTGCTCCCTGGTGTCACCCGCGGTCCTGCTGCCGATACGGGTTCCGCCTGCCTGGCAACCACCTGCTCGGTTATGGCAGGTGCTCTGCGGTCTTTCCCGGTGTATTCTGGGGTTATGGATTCTCCGAGCTGTTTCATATTCGGTTTTGCAGTAATGTTTTGTTCGGTTAGCGGTTTATCGGGAACGCCTACCTTGCTGCACCGTACGGTCTCTAAACAGCACTTTCGGTAAAGATCTAAAAATACAAGTATAGTCAACTTCATAACTCCGGTTGTTAAAAGAGAGGTCAAGATGCAACTGGTTACTGGTATAACTGTTAAATTTCCCACACAAAATACATCAGAGAAATATGTGTGTCACTTGACCAATAGGGTTTCCAAGACCCCTCTTAACCGTTAGCAAAACGGTTACATCTCCCATTACTGTTATCCTGGTCTATTCATCCTGGATCTCAATGAAACCTACTCCCGACATCTTGCTCGAAGCCCCAAGCAACATATCTGGCTTGATTCATTACAATAGCAGTCTCCAATGATAACAATAAGTCTGTAAATCGAGTTTCCTAACGCGCTGTGATAGAATCTTTTTTGAAGGGCTCTATCATGGAATTCGCTAGGCCTTAGGCTGTAGTAACCATAGTAACTGTGCGAAAACGAGACGGCAACCACGCTTTGATAGTTGTAGCCACTGGATTCTCATCTTATCTCGAAGGGTTTCGATAACGGTAACTTTGGAACTTGGCATCGTAACCTCTCTATGCGTAATGGTTACGTTCAGCCAGCTGTTGAAGCAAACCATCTCGGCATGCCATTCGCATCTTAACATCCCTATAGTCAGCTCCATTGCTACGGAATTAAAATTTGATTTATTTACTCTTGCCTATGAATCAAATGTCTCACATAGTTGTGAACCGGTGTATGTTTGTAGTAATTACTTGGTACCATTTTATTAGCCTCATAGTCATGGGGGGAAGGTGTGGGTTAGTGTAGGGTGTTGAAATTTTATATGCGTGTTGGGTGACGCGAGTCCCAACTAGGTATTGGAATAAACAGGTTGCTAATGGTGCATACTTGTAGCGGGTGCAGTGTACACCTGTTTATTTTTGGTGCACAGATCTAAAGTTAATTGATAAACACCGTATTTTTATAGAATAAGGTGTTACAAACTAAGTTTGGATCCATGATTCAAGGGATCAGCATGTGCTATAAGTGATCATGCCACCCAATCTGTTCAATAGAAATTGCTTTGAGCGCCTCTCTATGTGGAACCGAAAGTGAAGGTGCGGAAACACAAAGGGACATTGTTATCCACTGAAAATGAATTCGGCTTCTAACTGTGGAGCCCTTTGCCATATTTTGGAGCCACGAAGGCAAGGACAAACTAGTAACGGCAAGTAGTGATGGTTAAATGCAAATTTACTGCTAAAGCGAGTTGTCCTCTCGTGATTTTCCTGCACTCTCCCGAGAAGTGAATCAAGTCGATCCATCAGCAGAGCCCAAGGTCCTTTCTGTCTGATATCAGCCGCGTCTAGATTATTTTACTGAGCATGAGCATTGAAAATGGCAGACAGAGTTTGGACTCTGCCTCCGTCTAGACACACCGAGTCTATTTCCCGACTGCTAACCAAATCCAAGCTGTTTTGGCGAGTGCACAATATCTGTACAGTGGGCTCCGAGCCAACTCCGTCCTTTTGAATAAAAAAACAGTTAAAATATGCATTGATAGTGAATGTATGTGTGTGTTCCGGGGATTCAATCAAGTCCGAAGATAGTTTTGACGTAAACCCGTTGCAATTAAAGCTTCATCACTGGAACCCATGTAAACAGATTTATTTTGTTCTCATATATAGCATGTTTTTGGCGGTAGTGACAGTTGGTCAACCCCGCAACTGTCATGTATTCACTCTCAATTTAATTATGATGACAGCTCTAGCTGTTATGGTTAATATTACCTAACGTCATCATTATTCACAATGGTTGTTGATGTTATTGTTTTTTCTCTTTCTGTATGTAATGCTATCTCTGGTCCGTTTGGCAAGCCGGCTGACTCATTTCCATAATCTCGGATTCTCCTTGATTTATGAAGAAAGTGAGGCCCTGTGAATATGTAAAATCTCAGTCCGAGTCCCACTTGTCCTAACTTCAAGATCGCATAGAACAAGTATGCCCAGCTGCGACTCCGGGGTCCACCCGCGGTTCCTTGGCTCAAAATTGTCTTCAGACACAGTTACAGCTGATGAACTCACTTGTTAGTTATATTTTCTCCCGAAAAGGGGGAGTATTTTGGGCTTTTTCGGACACATTCTATCTAGCTGAATAAGGTATTTCCTAATATAATAATCCAAGCGGAGTTTGGAAGAATAATATCCTGGCTCACAAGTAGTGGCCCCAAAACGTGCGGCTCATTTTTACAAAAGGCTGAACACCCCTGGCATAAAATCTTATATCACTGTGGACCATCTGCACAGTAACTGAACCATCACATCTTGTAGTCCGCGCAGTTGTCCTGATCAGTAGCATAGAGTTTGCATCGCTTCAATGCGGGTAATGACAGAATACTGGCCGATGACCGAACATCAGCCATCAATTCTGCTTCTTTATGCTGATTCTGGTTTATGTTGACTCGCACTACTGTGTGGACCCAAGACATGCTGGGAGAAAGCGTTGGGGTAATCATGGGTCCGAGAATTAAACTGCCTCTGTTCTTGGCCATAATGAGAAGTTTTCTGTTAGTGTCTATTGATAGCAATGATGGGTATATGCCACACATCACCTATCACATGTCACCCGATAGTCCCAAGTCATCATGCTCCTTATTATTTAAGACACTGCTGGCTGCTGTCACACATGCGTAATAAGCTCTTTTTAATTATCTGGCGTCTAGCCCTGATCTTACGCTGTTGTGACGTACTGTCTGTCAAATTTGGCAGGCATAGCATGTGTGTAAGGGCGGTATTGTTTGTTTCTGTCTGTTGATGGATCGTTGTTGTTTGTTGTAGGTGCCCCTTTTATGTGTGCCCGGGAACCTCATCATGGAACAGGTATGTGCAAGTGCCCCCTAACATGGCAGGATTACCGACATGAGATAACAGGTGCTCTCTTATAGCCACCTGCTGAGCATTTAATTCAGGGGTGTATAGGACAATGACCTTGGGAAGTTAGTAAAGTTTGCAGTCTTATGAGGGGAATACAAATGACAGGTCAATAACCTACAGTAAAGATGGAAATGTTAAACCGTTCTATTGCCTGTATAATTTCCTCATTTACTAGACCAGTGGGAACAAGAGAGTCGCTTAGCTTTTTGATCTTCGTAAAAGAGATGACAAGACATTGTTACAGCACAAACACAATTGGTGATGCGGGAGGTATCTGGTAGACGGCGTTAAGCAACAAGTGACACCTACTAATGTACTTTGTATGTCTTGCTCTGTTCCACGAATACCGAAGAGGTATGGGCAAGGGGAAAGTGTCGGGCCTAGATTATTATGGTATGGTACACAAACTGCATGGTGTCAGTGATTCACAACAATTGGGCAACTTTCTTGTTGATTATCACAGGTTGTAAACTTTTACTTTTTGTAAGGAAAAAATGTTGCTTGTCACCTTATGCAACAGCATAATACGCAGTGTGTGTATGAATGGTTCGAAATCTCTGTACATTAGCACCATCGCTCAACAGGTGTCATCGTATTCATCCGTTTTTTGTTTCGGCAAATCACGAGCCTGCCAAGTAATGCGATCCTATTGTATAACGCTGGGATTTCTTTGGGCGCTGTCCAATGATGAATGGATGAGTTCCACCTACAGACCTGTCATAGCCACTCTAACCCTATCTGCATGCATTTCCCACCGCGATATGTGCCAAGAACATGGGAGAATTCATTCACCCTATTCATGATTCTTCGGTAGACAACAAGCTCTGGGCACTGTACCTTGACTCTACCGCTTTCAGACCCATCCTTCTTCCCCGGCGTATCACGAAACCAGGATCTGTGACGGTGCCAAAATTTTTGTGTGACTGTTGTCTTCACACGCAATACGCACTGACTAACCCATACCGCCTCGTATCATCTCAATTTCCATATCGGAGAAAGTTCATATTGGCGCAATAATTCTTTGGACCCCGCCCAAGTAAAGCGCTGATATTGATGTGTGAAACCTGTCCTGTCCAAATTTCACATCAAAATTCCTCGATTCATTTAGCATGCTGATGAAGATATAAACAAAAACAAGATAATTGATCTTAATCCAGTGATCAGTAAACCGGAACTATAGAAAGTGAAAGTGTTTCATCGGTGTCCTGAAGGGCAAGTAGTGAGGCTGAAATATCAACTTTCAAAATACCGAGTCACCAGCAACTGCTGACAAAAACTTGGCTTGATATTAAAAATAACACAAAGTATAATTGTTGTGAATCAAGAAAGAACTACACGCGTGCTGTGATAAAATTGCTCGATGTGATGTGCTGAAATGAATAAGAGATCAAATGTCAATGTGGATTTTATAAGGGGGATACTTTCAACAGCGGAAAATCTAATTTCCCTGAGCGGAAATAATTCGTTGGTGAATGTTTCAAAACGATTTTAAAGACAGTAGAATAGAGATGTACTGGTATCTTGTGCACCATCTAAGGTGTGTCAGCTAAATAATTTTGGCCTATAAACAGGACACAAGTGCACATGTACTTTTCTTTTACAGTTTAGCGGGATTTCCTGAAGTGGCTATTCGTAATATTGAGCACGCCGTTCAGGAAGGATTGGAAAACCAAGCTCTGGGGATGCTCATCTGTGATTGGTCTGGAAAAGGTCACGTGACTGATACGTTATTCGCCATCCCTCCGCTGATAGTGGCTGCCGGCATGTCCTGGAACAGCCGAGTGGATGTGGTAAGCGGACTTGGCGGATTAGTAAAGGGAATCCTTCAGGGAAAGTGAGGAGTACTGTGACTTAAGTTTATTCACTGTCAATCTCCCAACTGATTTGAATTGAATTCCAAAATCAACGCACTTGCATGCTCTATTCACGGCCAATTTCACTCTAGAGATTTCCTTTGCACCTGTTTATAATAACTCTCTGATTTGCCCTCCCCCCTCCCATTACATGGAATAAGCGCCGCTATAGTCTGTACCAACCAAAATCTCAAAGTATAACCTCCGCACGACAACCCAAGCAACTAAACTACTGTGTCCCCTGGCACTAAACCTGGCAAAGCCACTTTGAACCGC
>Ga0224511_10004802_pt1 | contig 10372 bp, 7 predicted proteins | sample SF_May12_sed_USG_2_FD_169988 | JGI IMG/M metagenome (GOLD analysis project Ga0224511, IMG submission 169988) | Sediment microbial communities from San Francisco Bay, California, United States - SF_May12_sed_USGS_8_1 | ecosystem: Environmental > Aquatic > Marine > Sediment | place: USA... | reverse complement strand
CTATTTGAATTTATCAGCCATTGTCTGTCCGTGTTTGGACTTCGGCCTTACTCCTCAATTGCCACAGGTTTTTTGGTGCCAATGAGGGGATATTAAGCGATTTTCTGCCACGCTGGCTCAGGACGGGCTGGCAGAGTGTGATCAGCCAGGGAAAAATCCCTTGAAATACTCCGCCATGGCAGGGAATTAAGCCTGGGCCATGGATAGGACAGACAGTGAGATACATTCACTCTCCCACTGGGCTATTATGACCCGGGTCATGGAGAGGACAGACAGTGAGATTCATTCATTCTCCTACTGAGCTATCATGACCAGGGCGACGGAGAGGACAGACAGTGAGATTCATTCATTCTCCTACTGTGCTATCATGACCAGGGCGATGGAGAGGACAGACAGTGAGATTCATTCATCCCCCCCCCCCCGAGCTATCATGACCTGGGCCACAGGGAGGGCAGACCATGAGATTCATTCATTCTCCCACTCAGCTATTATGACCAGGGCGATGGAGAGGACAGAGAGTGAGATTCATTCATTTTCCCACCGAGCTATCATGATCTGGGCCACAGGGAGGGCAGACCGTGAGATTCATTCATTCTCCCACTGACTTCTCTTACATTATCATAATATTTGGGGAAAAGTTCTGCCATTAGTGAGGAGCTGTGTGCAGAGAGTTCAGACGGTTTCACCACGCAGCAATTACCTGTCAGCAACAGAGATAAAAACCGTTAGTGATACAAGACAATATACCAGAGCTCATCACGTACTGACGGTCTCTGATTTATACCAAGGGAGGGGGAGGCACAGGGTCATTGCCTATAGTTATGACTAAGAGTAAACAGGCGGTAGGTATATAATAGAATGTCCGTCTTCATCTCTGTCAGAGGGGGCTGAGGTTACAGTCATTTATCTCATTATAAGGGAGATGCCTCCATAGTCCCTCCCCCCTCCGAGATGGGGGGGTGTAATTCTGGGGTGTTATACTGCTATATCAAAATACCTGCTGCTACGATGTTAATAAGAGGGGAGAATGCCAGCTGGACCGGGTAGTTCCAGGCCGTCAGATTCAACACCACACCAAGAGGCTCATATCGTGTAAAGCATTTCCCTCCAATATTCATCAGATCAAGGGATATCTACAACCAGTTCAAATACTGACTTATATACATATATGTATACACGGTGCGTTATACAGGTACATAATCCTACACCGAGTGAGATTGGAGAAAGACCAGAGGAGTTTTTCTTATTTTCCTCACTGAATATATATGCCCTCAGTGTTTCCTGTGATACACTTATCATGATTTCACCAATCTTCACCATCTCAGAACTGGTGAGACCGATGTTTATGAGTTTAAAAGAATAAGTTTTGTTGGGACCGTTACAATGAAATATTTTCAGACAATTTGCATGGGCAAAAGTGACATAAGCTGGGAGCAGATAGAACTACAGTGCCCACGGAGTTAATTGAGTGCCAGCTTGTGATTGGTTCATGATTTAGTAAACAGTCTAATGATAAAGATGCTTTAAAGCTTTAGGTTATTGTCTATACCTATGCGCTCGTGGTCATCGCAGGACTGAGGCGAAACAGGTAAGATAATATGATGCAAACAGACTGAAGAATATGGTACGAGCATGATTACTGAGCAATATCACATTGAATAATAATAATAATAGTAATAGTAATAATAACAAAAATAATGCAGGTCCAGTAGGCGTAACAACTCACAGGCTTATCCTTCATTAGTGAGCTCAGGTTGTCAATAAACCATTGCGCTTCATTAATAGATAGGTCTATCTCATCGACACACGCATCAAATTTGTCCTGAAAAATAAACCCAGTGGAGTCTTCACCGCATTCCGGGTGCATGAGGATACAGTATGATAATGTGCTCATTGTGTTATTTATCTCACAATACTTTTCTATATGTATAGTTAATATAAAGAAAAGTTACATAACGGTGACAAATTTCACTTTTCTTGTTAATAAAATCTAAATTATGGCCAATAAAACAGATCATGTCCACGCGCTACAGTAGTTGATTGAGAGCTCGTTCTTCTTACCTTGCCTAAATCTTGGTATAATGCCTGCACGAGTCTGTCCTTGTTTTCAGTCATGAGTTTGATGGTGGCATTTAACTGAGATATTCTCCATGCTTTTGATCTTGTTTTGCCCATCATGAAGACTTGTCTCATCTCCTCAATAACCTCAGAGTATGGCACGCCATGGTACATCGGTTTACCCATAATTCTACAAAACATCATAGCATTAATAGGGTAGACTTTGCTATACGCATGTGTGATAAAATGAGAGGGAGCCTAATAATCTCACAAACTGCGTTGTGGTGGGCTGTTGAGTGTGAGGGAACCATGACAGGTAAACGACAGCAAGAGGGAGTTATTCAGTCATGAATCAGTCAGTCTCAGTGACTGAATTGATGAGCCAGTGAGTTAAGTTTGAGCGTGACCTTGAGAATCAGAGTTCTGTTTCATAATGATAACAGACATTCACTGGTTTTGTATAGGTAAAGGTAATCCAGAACATCATATGTCATTCAGATTCAGTCACACATGTCCCACAGATATACTGAGTCAGTCACTGAGTGAGACTGATACTGATAGTTATTGATACACTACAGTCTACAGTAAGTGTAACTGCAACACAGTGAGTTTAATTTACTTACCGACTCACACCGAAAGTTAGCACACTCACCGAGAGTGGTACTCGCGTGAGAACAGACAATGACGAATGAGACATACTCACATAGTAACTGGTAACTAGTAAGTACTAACTAAGCTGCTTTACCGTTTACGACTGTCTGCAAATGACGACGATGATGACGATGACCGTTAGTCATTGGCTGAGTGATTGAGTGACTGTGCGTGTGAGTCACGGATTACCTAGTAGTGTTTATAGTAGCAAGTAGTAACTGAGTGAGTGACCGAGACTGGCATGAATGTGAGTCACTGAGTGGCGTTAGCCTACGCTAGCACAAGTCTAAAAGTAAAAAGTGCATGTGCCATGTGTAACACTAACTTAGAAGTTATTAGTTAGTCAGTGACTAACTGTAATTCACTAATTGTGTTGTGTAGCTTGCAGTTCCAGGGTGAAATGAAGTCACCTATTACTATTAGAGGTATATAAGTTGCCGAAAACAGAATGTAATACCCAACGCGTAAAGACCGGGTGAAATTAGGAGTAATAAACTGAAACATGTAATCTCACCCAGTCGCAGTTGAGTTGCCACTAGATCAGATAGGTAGGTTTGCGTTGGCCACAACAGTCCCTGGTCATGTGAACAAAGTTCGAGGCTGCTAAGGGCTGTAGTGCAACTGGGCAAAGTACGCCGAGGCAAAGTGCACTGGTAAAGGTGGACAACTCCATAAAGTTTCTAACTGCTTAGCGCGTCAGGTAGCTTAGCTCTCCGGTATGTGGCGGGATGGTGGTTCGTTCGCCCACATGCCCAAGACCCGGTCACTCTAAGCTCACCAATTGATTTTGCCCACCTCAACGAACGAATTGAATGAAGGAGGCATGGATTAATTTAACAATGGTGCCAATTTCAATTGGTCCAACAGCTACCAGAGCAACACATTCTAGTTCAGAGAGGGTCGAATATCCAATTATAACAGACTCATAAGTGAGCACAGCAGCATACAGTTGAACACTACAAGATACTGACCAACAATTCCCATGCCAAGTACTAAGCAAAATTTCAATTTAGCTATTGTCACCGTTCAAAATAAGATAATGAACCGCGAATAATTTATTCTCTTTAATTTGTCCTCAACACAATAACCATTGATCGCCCAATACCCATGCATTCCCATCTTCACACTTCTATATCCATGCATACCCGCTGCATGCACGCAGTGTATTTCCATCATGTGTTTGCCACTTTGTCACGTGGTTTCTCGTCATTGTGAGGCGTATTTGTGTTTGTCCATCCACTCATGTGCACATAAGCAAATAGCACACATTCTTCTCTGTATGCAGATTTTATCTGAGATGCAGAAAGCAGCAGAACACACAGCAAGTATAAAATGCACCTTGTCATTACCTTCCTTGTTTTATCTCTGGCCGCTGTAAGAAGTGCAAATGTGCCTGGTAAGTCCATTCAATCAAAACATATAATTCCTATAGTGACATATCACTGTATATATACCCAACTTTCAATTCCACGCAAAGCATTCGGCTGTAAAATATTCCTATTTATTTTAATGCCCTGAGTCAGTACAAAGCTCAATAATCTAAAGTGATGTAGGTGGTAAGCGGTGATCATCGCAAGGTTGATCGTCACCCCTCTATTTATAAACAAGTTTTCAAAAGTAAGTTTTTTCATGCGGGTGTTGGGCTCAGACCACCAGCAAAAGACCACATCTATCCATTTGTTCCCCTTACTGCATTAGGTTGGCTTTCACTCTTTGTAATGGTTTATCGGCTTTAGGGAGTATTCTGTACCTCAAAGACCTTTACAAATATGCACTGATTGCAAGGGATTTTGTAGCGAGATGTGATCAACCTCTGGTTACTGGACGATGTAGAGCTTATTTCTTGAAGTGGGGCTGGAAGGATGGTGAATGTCAGGAGTTTGTTTATGGAGGATGTGGTGGGAACAGAAACCGATTTAGGTATGCCCCTTATATTGCATGTGTGTACATGGAAAAGATTTATCCTAACGATATAAGCAAGCATAATACTGCCAACGATCAAGTGGAATCACATCAAGTCACCCATTTCACTGAGTCACCCATATTATACCTATGCAGTGTGATCTTTCAACTCCAGACTGTCACTTAATTGGTTCTTCTTTCCTAACTTCACCTCTAGAGTATTTTAATGTGGAAATTGAGTCCTAGCCTTAAGTATACCCAAGACTATGGCTCAGCCATACAGGGGTGTATCATGTATACAGGGGACTTTCTGTTAGTGTTAGGTATATGGTTTGTTCAGATATATCGTAGTCATACGTGAGCCTGATTTATTAAATATCATAATCTGAATCCGCCACTGAAAGACGACGAAGTAGCTCATGAGCCGAGCGAAACTAGAGACCTGTGTGCAGTTTAACCCGGTGATTCATCTATGCACTGGTTCATCCTAAACCTGGATTAACTGACCTCAAGCTCGTGTTTGGAATTGTCCTTCCCTCAGAACTGAATGCTTTCTTCTAATTTCACGCATTCAGCCACACCAAAAGAGCTCATATAATAGGAGAATGGATGAAAGTGATGCCTCTGGATTGTACATTCCAATGTACGGGCATCTGGCACTGCTATGTATGCATACATGTAAGTCCTACAGACTGTTGTTGCAGGTCAATATATCTATGTGACTTTCTATCACAAAGATTCATTGTTCATTTTTGTAGCAGCAAACTAGCATGTGAAAAGAAATGCCGAGATACTGTTGGTGTAAGACCAAGTAAGCCTAATCGCTGCTTAAAGGTGTTGAACCCTTCGGAGGGAGGTGACATGGTATGCGGGGATGGATCAGTTAGCCGATGGGGGTATGACAAAACTACTGGGAACTGTGTCCAGTTCCAGTGGAATGGATGCAAAAAAGGTAGCAACAACAACAGATTCAGGTGAATGCAGAGTTAGGGATGTAAGGGGGGAGAGCTAGGTATAAAAAGGTTGGGGATGGGGTTATAGGTATATACGCTGACTATACAGTCGTTGGTATAGAGGATGGTTATAGGAGTGTTTGTATGAGGTATATGTGGAAATGTGTGAGAGCTATGTAGGCAGCTAGTGAGAGTTTGGGCTGATTTTGTAATAGAGTGGGACCTGGGTGCAGTCAGTTACTGGCTCAATAAAGGATAGGTGAGAGTTTGGCTGTGAGATTGGATGGGTTCGATCGATGTTTTAGATATCTTTAGGGAATGCTATGGCATTCGTGTAGGGCTTCCCTTCTCTCTGTAGAAAATATAATCCAATGCTTATACATACAAATCGGCGTGAATATCACAATTGTATAAATTTTGTTCTACCATTTTTATTGCCATAGATCATTGTTTCAACTCTGTTTTGTAGGAGCGCTAAGGCATGCCGAAAAGCTTGTAAAACCTAAGTCACTTTCTAAGGATTGATACTTTGGTGGAACGTGATAAGTAAGCAGCATTGACACTATAGGACATATACACCTAGTGGGAAAAAGTGTGCGATGAGAAGAGAAGATAATTCCAGTATAATTTAGTGGAAGATGCAAACCGTATATCTATCTATATACAAGCGTTATATCAACTACATTTTCATACACTAACACACATCTGCCGACTGCATTCATTTTTCATACACAGCAAAACACAAAGCAGAAAAGTGCTGTGTTGATGTCTGGAAGTGGAGTCTAGTTTCATGAATTTCGTATATCTGTGTTTTGTTTCCAAACCTGTTTTATAGCCTGAACTAGGATACGTCAGAAAGAGCAATACACAAAGATATCGGCGAAAAACTTGCTGTCCTTTCATGCTACAAACAGATGTAATTCAAAAGTTCTGACGCATCCAATAGTTTGGGGTTCGTGACTTTACTATGGATGTATGTGACTGTGTGGGTGAATTATTTTCATGCAAAATAGCTGTAATGGTCATTCAGAAGTAGTAGGCTTGTGGCATATAATCTATCTGTACGCATGTACATTAGTCCATGCCAGAAAGCATATACTCCTGGTTGTAGGATTTAAAAAAAAAACAAATTCAAACTGTATAGAATTTATATGATTTCTCTCAATGAACGGCAGTTTTGCAATCATGCAGTTTTTATTAGTTCTAGAACGCAGAAACACGACATATAGTCTAGATATGGGAGAATACTCTGAGAACATACCGCAGTACTGTACTGAGATTCGTGACTGCTATGTGAAACACAGTGTTACACCAGTGTCAAGGCCAATATATATAATGCGTGCTTATCACAAAATCAGCTGCCATCGAGATATCATAAAACATGTGTGGTGACAATATTCCTAGTCGAACGGAATTATAAAAGCAGACCTTTATGCAGAAAAACATTTAATTAATTGGGTTATTCATCCCACTTTCAGTATATTTTTACTTGGATTCCGGATCCATGTAGATGGTAAGAACCCGTGCACCGGGCTGGTCAACCTTCATGGTAAATCTGCAACGTGAAGTTAACGGTTTAAATAACACTGAGAGAGAAGAAAACTCTATAAATAACAAAGGCTGAATGCTGTGCTGGACCCAGAGTTCTAAACACTTGAGATCAATTATAAGATGACTGACGTCATTCGCAGCCATAGGAAGCTCGTATACTCATAGTCTAACTGTCTTACAATCCATTGCCTATAGCGAGTTCACAAGATAGCGGCATAGCCACTGGACTGTTCACACGAGTGGCACCGCTGTCTGTGCTGCTCACATGGGCATCAACCTTAGGCGATTCGAAGCACCGCTGAGACCCGACGCTGCATGCACTATTTTTTTCAGATCGGCAACAAACCAGAGCAAAGATTTGGTTTATTTCAGAAAGATTTTTGCTTCCAGTATTTAGGCCAAGGGGGAACTTGGTAGAGCGGCATACTCAGACCTGCGTTGCCAATGGTTGCCACTCGCCTGCCGTTGGAGAAAATGGAGCATACAGGATAGGCTATCTGCCGGTGAAGTGCCAGAAGCTGACCCCTGCATTTGATGATCATCTTCAGCGGTTTTGAAGCAGCAACCGGACGGTTTTATGCTCATGTAAACTCCACATTATCAGGCGGGTGACAGAAATAGTACCAAACAATTCCATTGTTTACTGTCAATTCATCAGATCGTCCATGGGATAAAAGTACTACACACTATGCGCGTACCTTGTACGCGGAAATGGTCATCCGTCAGAATATTGTTTTTGTAGTGATAAATTCCACACATGTACTCACTGTGTATTCTTGGGGACCCACAGAGAATCCTTCAGACTCAAATTGTGTTCTTTACCCTCGACAGTAACAACAGCATCACCACTCTACAACAACAGAAAGAGGAGATAACTTACAGGCACTGATATTTTTAGCTGAGCATACTCACTCCTGATGGAGACCATAATCATTGTCTGTGCTTGATTAGCCTGCTGGTTTCTGCTCATGACACCGATAAAATCAGTTTCAGTTGGGCGTCTTCTCTTCTTTTGTATCCTGACCAGTGTCAGGGTATGCAGGTGACCTGCACGTATCCAGACCGGCGTTAGGGGTTAGCAGAAATCGGTCTACTGAGTCTTAGACTCAGCGTTTCCCAGGGTGCATCATTAAGAGACTTTCTGCTTACACACGCATGCCCCATGAAAAATTTAACTGTGATGGCTTCCTTTGTTTAACTACAGGATCCGAAACCAATGACGGTGTTGCAAAAGACAACGTTTTTGCCCGAACTGAGAATCAAATGAAGGACCCCCGAATCCAAAGCCCAGTGTACTATCCAATAGGCGATTGCTTTACTGGAAGAAAAATTCAGCAAATGCGCTGCCATTAATTTGGGTTTTGAAATCTTTGAGTAGTTACTAAAAATGACTAACTCATCCCAAATGAATCTAGAACCTGAAAGGAGGTAAATTGTTCACCACGTACCACAACCCAGATGAATGTCTCAGCTCTCTCCACTGTTTCTGTTAGCTCCGATTTGCCATGAACCCGGATCTGCAAAACAACTCAATAGGTCTATTCACGTGATTTTGGTCAGTTGCAACCAAAAAATTTCAGCACAATTACGCGAACAACACAGTCGCAGTTAGAAAACTAAAGAGTATTTAGATCGCATCAGAGTTGTCCTCTCAATTCGTTATCCCAAAGTAGTAATCAAGTCTCTTTGCAATAACCTTGACATTTGCCTAAACTACCACGCTAACGCCTACTTGCAGTCGCGGAAGTCTGTTCGCGTGATTTCGGTCGCAGAACATGGCTGAAAGTGAAAGACTCGTTTTTTAAATCGCGCTTTTCGGTCGTGCTCTTGAACAGTTTGGCAGATTTTCGATCACCGATCACACTAATGCACCTATTGAATGTCAACGAGCCGGAGACAAGTGTCAAAACTTACTGTCAAATCGCAAGTGTAGAGCTTCAATGCGCATTCTACTTTATGACATCGTAGCATATTGATGGAGAACAGGTTCAGTGCATGATATGAATTCACCTGTCTAAGTTAACTTCAAAAGGGGTTGTTTCAAAAATATTTTGGCCCTTAAAGCTGCGTGTACACGGGCGGCTGAATTAGCCGCGGATAACCATCTGCGGCTATCAGCGCAAATGAATGGCAGCGCAGATAAACTTTCCTGCCACATACGTCATTGGAATGTCTGGCAAACATCAAGCGCCGTTTGATTGGTCAGTCGCTTTTACCCGCACTCGCACTCGTGTAATCAGCCAAAGCACGTGGTAATGAATTGTATCGGGTGGCTTGAAAGTTCGCTTGTTGGCTGTTTTTTATTGCTGTATTAGTGGTGGATTGTCCACTGAGTTGTGTTTATTTGATCAAATCATGATTATCATCAGGATTATATTGCTAGACCAGGAACAGAAGGCAGTGCTGCCACAAGACACCCTAGAACAGACAAAATCTCAAAAACCACTTCCCCCCCACCCAAATTAAAATGTTAATCACATTTGCCCATATGCATGCCAGTGTCAAACTTGTATCCATAAAGCCTATAGTGGCATTAGAGCGGCCTAAGGCGGCCGATCTAGTATTATCCTGAAGTTACTGCGTGGCTTCAGCTGTGAAATAAACTCAACCCGAGACAAAAGGTGCATTCGCGTTCTCGTTTTTTTTGCGACCGAAATGGATTCCGGTCGCGAAATCTGCTAAACTGCTCAAGAGCGCGACTAAAAAGCGCGATCGAAAAGCGCGATCGAAAAGCACGATCCAAAAGAGCATCTTTCACTTTCGGTCGCAATCTGCAACCAAAAGCACGCGCACAATATTCCGCGACTGAAAGCATTAGTTTAGGCAAATGTCAAGGTTACCGCAAAGAGGCTTGATTACTACGTTGAGATAACGAATCGCAAACGATCGTTCGGCTCTAACCGATGAGTTTAAGTTGGGAGAGGACAACTCTGATCCGATCAAGGTCCATCCTGAACTCCCCTGCGTTTCCTCACTGCGACCGTATGTTCCCGTGCTCGCGAATGAAATTTTTCCAAGCACGCGAATGCACCTAATGTACAAAATAATCAAATAAAACACATTAGAAGATTTTATTTGTTAGTTTTGCTAATAGAGCGAATCGGTGAATCCATATACGACCTTACCTTGGACAATGACCTTACCTTGGACGATGACCTTACCTTGGACAATGACCTTACCTTGGACGATGACCTTACCTTGAACGATGACCTTACCTTGGACGATGACCTTACCTTGGACGATGACCTTACCTTGGA
>Ga0224511_10004801_pt1 | contig 10372 bp, 1 predicted proteins | sample SF_May12_sed_USG_2_FD_169988 | JGI IMG/M metagenome (GOLD analysis project Ga0224511, IMG submission 169988) | Sediment microbial communities from San Francisco Bay, California, United States - SF_May12_sed_USGS_8_1 | ecosystem: Environmental > Aquatic > Marine > Sediment | place: USA... | reverse complement strand
GTCAGTGGTGTGGCATCATTCATTACCACTGATGAACAGCTTCAATAAAACCGAGGCTGCTGTTTTCTCGTGCAGGCTATGCTTCCTGAGGGCTTTCCCTTTCATCAGTTTACTTAGTGTGATAAAAATGAAAATAAGTCTTTAAAAAACAACAAATCCTACTTTCTGCATGTAAACTAGATAATATATATTATATTTCATAACGGAAGCATGTATATATTATATATAATACTATATATATTGTTGTTCACCCTTTGCCGCGTGTTTATTTTAGCTATTACATCACACATGCGTGCATGTATATACCCACATTTACGATGATAAATTAGCGCCAAACCAGTTCTGTCGGTTTGTCATATAACCTAATTTACCTTTACAATAATTTCCACCAATATCGCTCGTCGTTAATTAGCCGGCAAGCAATAATATTGTGGGTAATTAGTTTTCGTAGTGCGTGTTCATTAAAAATGTATAGGACTGCTAGTGTGAGCGTTGCGGGATTCTCGAGGGATGGACTTGTTGGTTCAAGCAACTAGATTCCATTCTTAACGTAGGAAATGACAACCGAAATGTTAAAGCCGCTCGATCCCATTCTAAGTATAGGAAATGACAACCGAAATGTTAAAGCCGCTCGATCCCATTCTAAGTATAGTAAATGACAACTCAAATGTAAAAGTCATTCATTCTTATTCTAAGCATAAGCAATGAAAACAGTAATTTGTAGTATATGTTCAATGTTGTTGTTGTTTCTTGTCCTTTAAGCAGAATATGTATTTCTCTGAAATTCTAAACGACGGATGAAAAGAGTTTATAATTTAAAAGCTTTGAGCGCCTCTTTAATTTATAATAAAATACTATTACCTGTATGGTTAAGTATATTTTATAGATTTTATTGTTATAAGTGCAACTGAAAGGCATCCTCCAGTTGTGTATGCATTATGTGAAGTAAATTTTGTCTTTGAAAAAAGATACCCACAATTCACATTGTTTTATGAATTTTAACCTTTGTGTGACAAACATTCCACAATAATTTGTTAATCAAATACTGCGTTACTGTTAAATTCATAGTTTCGTCTGTGGCACATAAGTTTGTCTCATCAGTCATTACCATTGATGAACAGCTTCAATAAAACCGTGGCTGCTAATGTCAATGCAAGCCATGCTTCCTCGGGACTTTTAATTGTTTTCTCAGATTTAAAAAAAACAACAACAATAATCGCCTATATCGCAGGTTTAGTGCAAAACTTTTGTAAATACCTAATTTTAAATAACAAGTTTTCGCCACAACCCCGATACGTGCTTATGTGGCTTTTAAAAAAGTAGTTCGCCCCATGGGGCACAATCTCTGGATGTAATAATGTCGTTGAACGTTAGTGACATGTTTGTTTGAACGATACACGGAAGTTTGTATGGGAAGTTCATATTGTGTAGACATACATTGGAAAATATAGGTCTTTCAGACGCGAGTTTTATTTAATTTTTCTTTTTTCTTCTTCTTAATTAGTGCCTTTATAATGAAATATTGACATAAATTTAAATATAGTAAATGTGGAAAAAGGGTTAAAAATAAGCTTTTAAATCTTTAATTTTATTAAACAATTTTAATTAGTTCGAAACTTCAACACAAAAATGACATAATTATCTTTACTGTATAATAAGTTGAAAATATTGGCTTTGGAGACGTGTTTAATGTCATATTCATTTTGTTTCTTAATAAGATAGGTATTTTAAACTGAACGACATGTAATCACTTATATTTTAACATCGGTACAGAGGAAGTGACATTTTCTCATACTATATACACAATTCTTCTCATTATATAATGCTTATATATGTAATAAAATATGTTCATTATGTCATGCGATGTAAGGACATCATTTTTACTAGGCCATAAAACAGAGAACTCCTAATTTTCGTCTAGAGCAAATTACGCTTTATGTAATTATTAGAGGTCCCCGACGTTCTAAATGTGCGAATTATACGCAAATAAACAATGCATTCAGATACAAAACGTCGATTTAATATTATATAATTTGTTTCATTTAGCACAACAAACAAGGTGTGAAATGTGCTAAAAACAGCTTATGTTAAATATTAAATCTTTGTTTTATTTTGCTCTGTGAAATATTAGCGGAACTACTTTTTGCAAATTTTACACCATGTTTACAACATGGCAAATTTTACACCATGTTTACAACATGGTATAAAAATTGCAAAAAATAGTTCCGCCAACATTTCACAGCGGATTTCATAGCACAAGTAGTTCCTGGTCAACTCCATTCCAACCACTTCCGTCTACTTCACCGGACACAGCGGGATATTAATCCTTTATGACATTGACACGCGCATTGATGAACTATCGACCATACATTCTTCCCCATTACATTCATGGTCTGTCCTTCCGGTTTAATTAAGTTGAGGATTATTGGACTTTATATCGGTCTGGCCGCAGACAAATATGGGAACATCCAATCCAGTGTTTGCCTTGATCTCATTTTACGACCTTACGAAATTATAATATAGTGCATGTACAATTTGGTCTGGGATTATTGGACTTTATACCGGTAATGACAGCAAACGAACAAGGAAACATCCTATCCAGTGTTTACCTTGATCCCATTTTACGACCTTGCGAAATTAGTATATCACTATGCTTGTACAAGGACGGGTTTTATTTTGTCGGGGATGTTTGGACTTTTTACCAGTATTGTCACAGACAAAAAGGGGAACATCCATTTCAGTGTTTGCAATGATACCATTTTACGGTGACCTTTTGCACAATATCACAAGGCACAGTTCCGCATATTTTTTCTCTCTCCTCATAACGTTTATAAATCTTAATAAAATCACTTGGGTGGTTTATTGAACTGATAATAAGCTGAGTCATGACTGCCAGCAGATCTATACTTTTTAGTACTGGATAATTATTTGAAATGCTTAATTGTGTAAATTCCTAACAAAACACTAGAGATAATTTTATCTGTTAATTGGCTACATAAGAGCTGCAATAACATTTAATTATTCAGACTACAAATTCTCCAGGGAACTAATAAAACATACTTGTTATTTTGTACAATTGTTACCAATTGTTTAGGGAAAAGGAGAAAAATATAATAATTATTAGTTATAACTAATTAGGTTTTCGTTCCTTTATCATATCTAACAGTTAAAATGTACAGAAAAACGTATTTACCGGACAAATATCAACCATACAACTGTAATAAAGAGGTATCAACAAGGGTTATCTTCAGAACGTTGGATCTGCAACTGTTTTCTGACGTGTTAGCTTGTTACTGTTTTAATTGTTGTGTATACTCGTAGCAAGCACAAACACACTTTAAAGTGATTCGCATCTAAGTAGTTTAAGAGTATTATACTGAATGAACCCAGCTATACGCCATTAAATCCCATCTTTCATCATACTAAACGCTTCCATTGTATAAATAGGCCGTTCTAAACCAAGACGATTATCATCAAATATTTGCAAAAAGCTTCAAGCTTGATGTGTTGTTGCTATAGAAACAGGACAATGCAAACATTGCATCACGGACTGAAGTGAATTTATTTAGGTCTATTAAATCACAAGTGTGTATCGAATAACCCGCCTCTACCTATTTAGAAAAATGGCAGAAACATTACAGTTAAAAATATCACACTGTCAAATTAAAAAATAAATAACAGTAATCCATAAAAGTAGTTTTTTGTCTTTGCATATCACTTAATTTATATTGTTTGTACATTTGCTATCGCTGTAACATAAACTTTCCTTACTCACATACCTTTTTAGATACGAAACTGTTTGTATCGAGTAAATGGCGCGTGTTTGTTGCTTACCGTGTTTGATTTATCGACACTGTTTAGAGATATATAAGACAAATGTATGAAGTTGTAAAATGTTCGCAGTACACTTCATTGAGCAAATATACTTAACTACTCCTGCCTTTTCCATCGTAAACAAAGAGAATATTAGTGAATATAATAAATAATAAATTGCTTTTCCAGGTTACACTCTAACTACTGAGTGCCTTAGGTATAACTATGGTACCCAGTTTGTTTAATATATCGAAAAAAATTGGAAGCTGCATGAGAAAAATAAAAGAAATAAAGCTGTAAAATTCACTTTGTACACATTTTTTCGCAAATGTACTTTACTATCAAAGCCTTTGATATCTCATACAAAGTGAATAATAATGTAAAAAAATCATCGTTTCCGGGATGAGTTGAATTAAGTAGTAGTATTTAATGATGTTTCAGGCAATAACAATAACATTTTTAAATTGTACTTAGTACAAATTGAGCGCAAATGTACTTCATAATTCCTGCATTTGACATATCAAACTAGGCTTTCCCTTTCATCAGTTTAAGTACATAATAATATAAATAACGGCCAACATTTGCGATTCCCGGTTGGAGTTTAATCTACTGGCTGATTGTTTCAGAATAAAATTTTTATGGATCCCGTGTGTCGCCGAATTGTTTGATATATAAAATAATTTAAAAGGTGTATCAGATTATAAAAATTAATTTTGTAAAATTCACTTATTACTATGTGTGCAATAGTACTTCACGAGTTCTGCCTATTATCTTCGCAAACATATATACCGAAAACGATTTAAAAGAAAAAATATGTTAAATGCACTTAGTACGCTGTATGCGCAAATGTGATTTACGATACCCGCCTCATTTCATCGCACACAAAGTGAATACTAAATCTACTGTTTGAAAACAAATACATAGAGTTGCCGTTCCAGGGTGGAGTCGGGTCCTACGCTACATCGACTTATACTCTTTACCGACTGATTGTATCAGGTATGTGGCGCCCGATTGTCGCCGTCTCTGTTTGATTCATTAAACAAGTGTAACAAATCTTCATGCTTTATTGATACACGCCTGTAAGGTAAATATACCACGCTCTTGTATGGGAAGAAATATTCCTATAAACAATCGTTTCCTACACAGGTGTCGTAAAACGAGCGGAGTTATAGAAATACAACAAATAAAGGGATATACCTAATTATATATCAAATACTTAAAAATCTAAATTATATGAATTAAAACTATAAACGTAGTTGTATTGAAACTATAATTTTATATAGATCTGAATAATATATAAAATACTTCGAAAATATCTGAATTAAAGAGATTATTGCGATATACGAGTAGTTGTAAAGAGATTTTATAAAGACCTTTTTAATGTATTAAATACTTTAAACATGTTTAAATACAACACGTTATAGCGATGAAGTTATATAAAGATTATATAAATATGACTATTAATGAGTTATTTGCTGTCATAGTTTTCTGGTTGGTTGAATCATTTCGAAGAAACGGATTGTTCTTGTTTCGCGGAATTGTTGCATGTTTGGTTTATCTTGCAAACATATATTGGTACTCAAGGCTATTTTTGTTCTATGTCAAGTAGGTGATAATTGAATTTACATAAATACTGTTACGAAACATACTTACATATGTTGAACTCATTTCTACCATAACGTACTTACATTATAAAGACATGGTCAATATCGCTAATACTTTTTTCGCGTTGTTTACATTTCTTAAATTTCAAAATGTTCCTTTCTCTGGTTTCCGTTAAATAAAAAGCATTCTTACTTTGAAATGCTTTTGTAGGCTGAAATATGGTGTTTGTAAATACTTTTCATCCGCATGCAACTTTATGACAATAATTAAATGGATTGTCTTAATCGTACTGATGCTGATCATTTATTTCCTAAAAGAGCATGCTGTGAATCATCTAAGCATATTTTCAAAAAATATTATACAGATCTAAAAGTGGTCTTATTTAACACTTTTGCATACAAAAGAATGTATAATGACATGTGATTATATACATAAAACACAATAAATAAAGAAAACCAACTTTTATTCTAAAATAATATTCTTATCATCCGTTAGTTTTGATTTTATTAGTTTAAACCAAACCTTGAAGCAATAGATTGTTAAAAGAATCAACCGTTTTATTTCATGTTCACATTCTGTGTACCGTAACATTAAAATTATACGGAAAACGTTAAACGCATGACCTGCCGTCAAAGCAAAGACGCAACAAATTATCAATTGTATAACCACCACTGAATTGTTTCACTATCACATTCTGTGAAAATTGACGAACACTGTTTCCGGCAAATGTTAAGAACAAGGAACGATGCGAAACCATAACAAGGCAAAGACATCAACTCTTATATGTTTGTAGACATAATACATGGGCCCGACCACTTTTGTAAATGTCAGAGGGTAAGAGATCCAAATATAGAAGTTTAAGCTATACCAATCCTGTGATGTGATATCTTAATTTGTTTAAGTCAGTGTAGTGATTACTTGACATGTAAATGGCAAATGTCTAACGTAAAATACTAATACATCTTCGCCTATATTTATATAAGCATAAGTCAGTTTTGGATTTATCTAGTCGATGTTAATGGCTATCGCTAGATAATTGAAATCAAAGCTATACCAATGCAATTTGTTTAAAATCTTAAGTTGTATAAGCAGAAAACACTCTAGCGATTACTCATGTAAATGTCAAATATCAAGTGCGCAAATAGAATTCTCGAAATTGTGATATCCAGACAATAAAGATTAAAATTTTAAACGCCAAAAGAAAAAGAGAAAAAGACGACAAAAGGCAACTTAAGCTAAACCCATGCAACACCTTTGATATTTATATAGCCGGTTAGCATTCGACAGTTCTGTGATTTCTTATGCACATGTCAAATCTTAAGCGCCAAATAAATAAAACTAAAGCTATACCAATTTCTAATGCCGTCTTTGTTTGTATAAGCAAAGAAGTGAGACGGCGTTGTGATTACACGTTCAAGAGAATAATCGGCATGCAAATGTCAAATGTCGAGCGGCAAAAATTAATTAAAAAGAAACTCAAGCTATACTTATGCAACACATTATAAATTTATATAAGCTCAAGTTGGTCCTGTGACTACTCATGCAAATGGCAAATGTCAAGCGCAAGAAATGAAATTATAGCTATACCAATGCAACAACTTAGATATTTATAGAAGTATAAGACAGTCACATGATTACGCATGCAAATGTCAAATGTCAAACACCAAAGCAGAAATTAAAGCTAAGACCCATACGTCTCTTACTCCATTAATTTTATATAAGCACGAGGCAGTCTTGTTATTATGCGGCGAGTAATTGTCAAATGGTAAGCACCCCCCCCCCCTAAAAACTAACAAAAAAGAAGAAAAAAATCAAAGCTCAATCAAATCAAATATTTTGCCTTTGATATTTATTTTAGTAAGTACAGTCCAGTGAATACGCATTCAAATGTCAAATGCAAATATCTTGAGCTGAAATACTAGCTATACAAAAACAACCTCTTAGATACTATCATAGCATAAGACGGCCCTCTAATTACACATACGAATGTCAAATGTCAAGCACGAGGACTAAAAATAAAGCTATACAAATACAATGTTTCAGATACTATTTATAGCATAAGACGGTCACGTGATTGTTCTTGCAAATGTCAATTCTCAAGCGCAAAAAAAACAAAACAAACAGAAATTATTACAAAAGCTAGACCAATGTGCTTTCTTCATCGTTCTTCAAGTTATTTGCATCAGACAAGTGTGATTACTTATGCAAAAGGCAAATGTTAACCGCCCAAAAAGGAGCAGAAAAACCACAGCAAAGATAAACCAATGTAACTTCGTCGATATTCTTATGGATATAAGACAGTTTGGTGTTTACCCGTGCAAATGTCAAATGCCAACCGTCCGAAAAAGGAGTAGAAAAACAACAGCAGAGATAAACCAATGCAACTACGCCGATATTGCTATGGACATAAGACAGTCTGGTGTTTACCCATGCAAATGTCAAAAGTCACCCGTCACAATTAATCACGGGCCTAGTCAGTCTTGATTTACTTTAATGGATTGCAGGCACTCCCTTAATATTATTATTTGAATGGAGAAGGCGCCAACACATTTTATAAATTGTTGCTAGAAGTATAAAGAGTAGATATTTTCAGAACTTTGACATTTTTATTTCGCCTATACCAGAAACAACAGGAATCGGATGTCGGATGTCTTCAAAATATAAAAGAACTGAAGAACAAACAATATTGAATAGAATATTCTCATGTGAAAAAGGAGTAAACAGTTTATTTTCGTATACCTTTAATATAGTTTCAATTATTAAAGAACAGTATCATGAATCACACTGCGTCTAATTATTATGATATAAATCACTTCCATCATTTGACCGGTTCACTGTTATTTGTACAAAACATTAGAATTTCGTTACGCTGACATGCACTCTGTTATTCTTGTTTTAACATTGATAAACACTGTAACTATGTGTCTTGGTTAAATGTAAGTGACGTCATTTTATATTATTAACCTTTGAAGATGTTTCGTTGTTTTCACAAGAATATATCTATATATCGACCAAATACTTGGGAAAACTGTGGACACACGCCTACTTAATATTTGCCTAATACAAAAAGGTATTGAAGCGCCTATATTGGGATGAATACTTCACAATTTGCTTGTTTGCATACACTATGTTTCTTAACATGGCACAGCGACGCTCGTTTTCTTACCTTTTTATCATTGCGTTTAATTAAATTTGTATCAATTTACAAACATTCCCCTCGATCTGTGTAAATCGTTGTGTTTTATAACACTGATTCTGTAAAATACAATAGTAATATAGTGTATAGTCTTCTTCAATAAAACACTTCGTTTGAGGCAAGGTTTTTTTTTTATAAACGTGCGTTAAATTTTACATGTTTCCATCTGTACAAAGATGAGACTTGAATTGAGAAGTTAAACAAAAGCTATCATGACGTTGTGATTGACTAACCATTGATTTGCCCATAAACCTTGTTATGCGTCGTTTTGGTAACATATTTATTGTCGGACGTATTAAAGTTGTTAGTAATTGTGAATAATTGCTGAGACCAGGAGCTCTTGAACTAAAGAACTTAATGCATATTTAATAAGGGTCTTTGTAATGTAACAAGCGGCGTTGTAAATGCAGAAAACGTGTATTATGAACATTTATTTTTTCACACGATGTCTCGGTTGTATACGCACACACTTAACACTTATTTATATATGACTGTTTTACGAGTAAAATACTAATTGTTTTATTCATACTTTATATGTGTGCATTCAACGCATTACTTTGAACGTATATTAAATATTCAAACGTGTGTGCACGGCGACTTGTCATTATCATTATTATCATTTATTCATATTTGGATGTTAGTGCACTCATATTTATAATGTATTTTGCAGTTTCAATGTACTCGTAAAAATATCTGTTATTTTTTTAACATTGTTACCAAAACGAGTATTCACAATAACGGATCGGAGAAACTTGGGAAGCGTGAAGTAATAACAGTCTATAACATCTTCAAATTTGATTATTCAAGTATTTGCTAGTTTTAAGTATAAAATCCTTTTGCAGTATTAGACGAATGGAGACTATTATAATTCTATGGTTTTGAAAGCAAAGCAAAAGGAAGAAAACGCCACGTTTTTCACATAGTGAGGTAGAAATACAAATAGGAAAGATTTCAAGAGGATAATAAACAATTATATTGCGTTTTAAGGTAAATATGACTTATGTATTTTATACAACGATAGCTATATAAATATATTACCGTTCATTATACATGTATAAAGCAACGAAACTTACACTTACACATAATAACACTCTGTACGTGTCTCTACTTTAAATATGAACTGCAAATTAATTATTGCATAAAACGACAAAACGCATTAGATATTCCGTATTTGTTCCTTACACGTAAATACAATAAATTTATTATATGAAATTGAAAACGATAAAATAAAATTCTTACCAAAATCCTCTTTGCTCACGGGGGCCCCCAGAACAGTCGTCACGCATGCGCACACTATACACACGATTGCGTACTTCACCATGTTGTTGTTTGCGTATTTGCGTAGAAAAGAACGAAGAAAAATCAGCTCAAAAACTAAAGGCAAAAATGTTAAACTAATAAAAGTATGTCCTTTCTTTTCTTTAAAACAGATCAAGCTAACGCAAAGTCTATTCTTTGCACCCTGCGTAGCACCTTCGATTAGGAAGGTGAGAAAACTTTAGCACTCAATATTGTTCGAAACGAAACGTTAGTAAACGCTAAGTGTATGCGCTGATAGCATTAAATATTACACCGTTTGGCTTTGAATTTGTTTATTAAAATATATAATTTTATTTGCAATAACTTTTGTTCAGTTTATCTGATAGTTTAAAGATGTTACAATACTGCGCGGTTTAGATTTAAATGTCCAAATATGCTTAAATATGCTCCCAAACAAAGCTTAGTTATTTCTTCCAATATATATCTAAACGCTCGAAC
>Ga0224511_10004800_pt1 | contig 10372 bp, 2 predicted proteins | sample SF_May12_sed_USG_2_FD_169988 | JGI IMG/M metagenome (GOLD analysis project Ga0224511, IMG submission 169988) | Sediment microbial communities from San Francisco Bay, California, United States - SF_May12_sed_USGS_8_1 | ecosystem: Environmental > Aquatic > Marine > Sediment | place: USA... | reverse complement strand
GAAAAAAAGAAAGAGAGAGAGAGAGAGAGAGAGAGAGAGAGAGAGAGAAGATGCAATTTTTTTTTCTTGTCCGAAATATGTTAAAAAAGTGTGAAGTTTGCTATAGCTTAAAACTAGTAAGAAAACCACACAATTGAAAAACACAAAAAATAGTTTTTCTAAATGTCTGTTGCGTCATGATGTTCTACGTGTTTTGTGTCGTTCTGTGTGTTGGTTTTTGTACGGGCCATTTTGTCATGGTGCCCTTAAACTTGACATTTATACATTGTTTACAACATTCTTTCTTTGAACATCTCTTCAATTTTTATTAAACCCCAAATCAAAGTCATTGACCGTATCAAGGCGGTAACTAAACATTTCTTGGAGAAATAATTTATGAAATTAAAAATAAAAATTAAAGAATCTGAAACACACAAAAAAGTAATTTCTAAATGTCTGTTGCTTCTTAGTGTTTTACGTGTTTTTGTGTTGTTCTGTGTGTTCGTTTTGCACGGGTCATTTTGCCATGGTGCCGTTACACTTGACATATCTACATTGTTTACACCACTTTTTGAACATATATTCAGTTTATATTCCTTAATCCGTTAAAACGTGTATGGTAAATATTTGCGTAGATTATTCCATTCCTTTGTTTATGTTATTGAGATAAATTTAATTAGACATTGATTAATATAAACTCAGGTGTAATACTACAGTGTGGTCAAACGAAATCATTGGTGTTTACAGACAGGCATGCACTTGATTCGTTTTACGAATTCTGCATATTTAAAATGTTGATTGCTACTATTGTAGTGTCATGCTGTAAAGCCGGCTATTGGGGGGAGAATTGTACCAATAGATGTAACTCTACATGCGTTAACGAGTTTGGATGTAGTCCGAGCGATGGAAAATGCCATCGTTGCAAAAGAGGTTCATGGGGTGATTATTGCGATAAGACATGTGTTCACACAAAGTGTGACGATTGCTACCAGGAGGATGGTAGTTGCGCGTGGTGTACACCAGGATATTGGGGACAGTCTTGTGACAAGGAATGTTCCACAAATTGTGACAGTTGCATTATTGAGAGCGGTAGTTGCTCGAAGTGCAAAAATGGTTATTGGGGAAATCATTGTGAGAATGAATGTAGCTATAAACAACAAAATTGCGTGAATTGCGAACAGGAAAACGGAACGTGCATCGAGTGTAAACCAGGATATTGGGGTTACAAATGTACAGATAAATGTAGTATTGGGTGCACGTCATGTTCAAGATACAATTGGGCTTGCACAGGATGCCAAAATGGTTACTGGGGTGAACTGTGTAATATTTCATGCCAGTCATTTGACAATTGTGAACATGTTAATGTTAACTGTTCTCAAACAACTGGTACATGCCAAAAGTGTAAAAAGGGTTTATGGGGTAAATTTTGTGACAAAAAGTGTCCTCTTGGCTGTTTAGAGGCGACGTGTGAAAGGTTTACGGGGGCATGCGAAGGATGTAAAGACGGATTTTGGGGTGAAACTTGTACAAAATGTAACAATGCTTGCACAGGTTCAACGTGTCATAAGATGACAGGATATTGCAATGAGTGTGAAAGTGGTTATTGGGGACATACTTGTGCAAGTAAGTGCGGCGATGAATGCCAAATATGTTCGATGATAACTGGTAAATGTAAAACTTGTGCTGACACGTTTTGGGGAACGGATTGCAATATGAATTGCAGTGAGAACTGCATCACGTGCTTAAATGATTCACACTGTATGTCGTGTATAGATGGATACTACGGTGTGAACAAATGTAATGAGACATGTCCTTCCGAATGCTTGGAGGGTCAATGTACAATTGACGGCGAGTGTTATCTTGGATGCAACGTGGGCTACTTTGGGAAAACATGTGATCGTTTGTGTAACGAACATTGTCTAGTAGTGAGCAATACAACATCATGTTCTTACGCAGACGGCAAGTGTCTCCATGGGTGCAATCAGGGATTTACTAACGAGTTCTGCTCACAAGTAGTAGGTAGGTGTTGAATGAGTGGAGAGTGTGTGTATTAGAACCATAGAATATAGACGAATACATGGTAGAACTAAACACGTTAGAACCGTCCATGCTGGAATCCATATTTTGAGAAATTTTGTTTCCAAAAATAAAACCGAATTTTAGAATGGTTAATTTACAATGTCTATGGAAATACATAATTTGTGTATAATATAATAGATTTTTGTCCCGAACAGGCGATATACTGGTTAATTGTTCACCTGTTTGCTTGTTTGGACTATTCCGAAAAAATATTGTAGCTGAGTGTAATTTATTGCACAGGTTTAATGTTAACAGGACCGTTATTGATAATTGCTTTCTGAATAATCGTCTAAGTAATATTCAGCGTAAAACTATTTTCTACTGTATCGTGTTTGTATTTTCTGTATTGAATATCATTCGCAATTACAATTTTAAGCTATTTTTACATAATAAGACAACCATTTAAAAAGCGTTTTAAGGAACAAACTTGTTCACCTATTTGACGATAGATCAAGCCATACTTACAACAAATAGTCTTTTAAGAAAAACAGTTCACACAAAACTGCTTTGAGGAGAATGAGAATACAAGTATATTTGAATGTACGCAAATGTGTAACTGTTTAAAATAAAAAGCCAATTCTACTTCAGCATCATCTGATACCGCGCCCAGTTCATCTGATACGGCGCCCAGTTCGATGTCCTCGGTCGTTGGCGGAGCTGTTGGCGGTGTGGCCGCAGCTGTGGCTGTTACAGTTGTTGTTGTTGTTATTGCCGTACTGAGGAAACGACGCTTCGATAAAGGTTGAATTTCGTTTACAATTCAATCACTCACATACAGGTGTACAATACGTATTGTTGTGTACGTCAAATACTGTACACATGTACGTATACCCAGAGTGGAGCAAACTCGACCACCCAGCATTATTTGTCCAAACAATTGTTTTGGTTTACTAGAAATGTTTTGGCTAAAAATGATATTAAATAACATCGACTCATTCTAAACGATGTCAAGTTTTACCCCGGTGTTATTACTGGAAAGAAAAGATACGTTTTCAAAGGTCTCTTATGCGACTATGTTTGTCCAAGTATAGTTACGCTAATCCTTCCATTGGTAAACGGATTATGAAAATTTAGACATGGGAGGCCCGGCGTAATGTTCATTTATACACTAGCGGCTGTAAGTTTGTTGTAGTTTCAGTACGATACGTGTATATAGGAATTATAAAAACATGTCCTCAAATTAAATTAATTGTGTTAAGATATATACATATCTCACAAAACAAACGGTTAAATAATGTATTCCGAAAATATAAAATGTCTGTACACCTCCCATCTTCCTTTATTGACGTTTTTATAGCAACAGTTCACCTTCCCCGACTTAATGAATATGCTTGTTTTCATATACTTTTATTTTCAATACGCTAAAATGTATTAGTATCTGATAATATTTTACATTATAAAATAAGTGTTAATATGTAAAGTCTTTATTTTGCCTTGTTTCAGCACCTCCTTCGACATCTCCCGACAATGATACACACAAATACGAGAATGTGGGCATCGATAAACCGAACACGGAGATAAGTATGTACATTTGTAACACCATTCCTCCATCGTTTGATTCATGTGTTATTATGTAACCATATCTTACCAAACAAACGGTTAATTAATGTATTCAGACCATTTAATATGCATGTAAACCTCCCATCTTCCTTTATTGACGTTTAGATAGCAAAAGTTCACATTCCCTGACTTAATGAGTATGCTTGTTTTCATGTACTTTTATTTTCAATACGCTAAAATGTATTAGTATCTGAACTATATTTTTCATTATTAAATAAGTGTTAATATGTAAAGTATTTTATTTTGCCTTGTTTTAGCACCCTCTTCGACATCTCCCGACAATGATACACACACATACGAGAATGTGGGCATCGATAAACCGAGCATGGAGCTAAGTATGTACATATGTAACGCGATTCTTCCAAGGTATGTTTAATATAAGTTTACATATACAGAAGAACTGCCCACACATAGTTACTTCTTGGAGTGCCGACAACTTTTGCGTTGCACAGAACAACCACTCTCTCGGAGAGCCAAACAACCTTAATGTACCTGCCTACCAAGGCTACATGTACCTTTTTATGGCCATGATAACGAAAATAGGCATACTTTTATAGTTTTAAAGATTGGTTGGTTTGAACCATATATTGTTGTTTGAACGAGTTCAACTGTGTTTTTATGTTATACCTAATGTATTTGTATGTTAATAATGTTATTTCAGTGGTCCAACCCAGTGCAAAAACCTACGAACAACTCAATATTATGACCGAACATGATGCGTGCGCACCGTACGCCACAATAGGTAACAACCAGCAAGTAACATTGAATTTTATTTATTATGATCATAATAATTATTAATATGAGGTCGTATACTGCAGTACAGTGTATAGCCTTTAGGGCAAGTTCTGTTGTCTCAGTATGCGTATTAGAATTGACATTTGTAGGCGACAACCTAACGGCAATTGGAAGACATATAAAGTTGATAAAAAATTTTTTTTTATTTTTTTTCTGCGTACCCGCATAACTAAACAACCACACTATTCGTGGAAAGGGGTCATATTTACGTTTTTAAAATGTATAAACGTGCTTAAATACCTGTTAATGATTCATTTATTCACGATTTCAGAATTAAACATTGTCAGGTATGTAAAAAATTACTGATTTTGTATTCAAATGTTCATAATTGTTTTCGAAATAAAAGTGTACATGTTATTTTATTGAGGATTTATTTCATTCGCTATTGCATTAGAGCAAACATAGTAATTTTAACTGTAAAATTGTAGCTTGTTTGATTTTTTTTATTTATTCTTACACTTGGAATAGGTATGTGGCATCATTTATTACTACTGATGAACAGCTTCAATAAAACCGAGGCTGCTGTTTTCTCGTGCAGGCTATGCTTCCTGAGGACTTTCCTTTTCATCAGTTTTATATTGTATATACCTATATAGATTTTTTATTCTCAAACACTTTTCGAACAGGAACCTAAATCTTTGGTGTATGCATGGTTCTAGTATCCATGTACGAGACTGCATCGGTGTCCAGCTAAGCTTATAAACAATTAAACTCTGTTTCAGCGAGCGTAACCAAATCGGAGAGGCAGATGGTGAAAAGACACACGTTGACTACGCGAACTGTCAGAATGACCACATGTACCAAAACACTTCTTTGAAGGTGTAAAATGCACAGGCAATGTGACTAGCTGAAGGTTTTATTGGGAATGCGTAAAATACAAACTCAAAATTACATAGTCAACTACTTTATAATATTGTTAAGTTTTGAATAACGATACTGCAACAGATTACCAAATGATATGCTAGATATACCTTCATGTACAAACTGGTGTTCTTTGTGCAAACACTTTTTACAATCATTAGGGTTCTTAGATGTATGGAAATATCAAACAGTTGGTAACCGCAAGCTATTTCTGATGTTAGTTAAACGAAAAATATGTGTACAGTTTATACAAACTTGGTAAATAAGAATTAATCTTTGAAATAAATCACACCATCATATTCCTGGAAAACCCCTAGTATGGTTAAATGTATTGACTTGTTAAATTCTTATAATATTTGTCTCTTGCAAAAACTTGGCTCTTTTATTAATTAGGTCTTTAAAATACGTTCCGATACTTTGTATATACGACACTGACCTATTTTGAATATCTTGATGTTTCATTGTATTTCTGTTATTATGTATTATTATTATTATATATTTACATTAGCTTATTATTTTCTGAAGGAAAAAACGACGTTCATTTTCAATGACTCGGTCGTCTCTGTTGCGCGAAAATGACGTCATTGTTTACTTTATAAAAGAACGTTCATTGGTCGGCATAACGTCATTTGACCAATAAAAAACAACGTCAATTGCACATTAACGCTTTTATATTCGGACGGTAGCTGGATATTTTTAGTAATATTTCTTCTGAAAATGGTTTGAAAAAGTTAAAACTTTTTAATTACTGAGACAAAATGTAAATATAAGGAATGATTCTTATTTCGCGTGCACGTCCAATCTGCATGAACCGCACCAAAATAAGAATAATTCCTTAAGTGTAATGTTTCTGCCATCTGTCATTTGTGTATGTAAATATTGTAAAATTGCCGCATAGGTCTATGGCCTTCTCGTTATGTCACAAGTAACGTACATCAACTAATATCCACGCGTTAAGTAATATAATAACACTATAAACTTGTGTTATGTTAAGGGTAGTATATAAGGATAGTATATACATTTAGAAAGAAATATATCTAGCTCTAAACATTTCAACGTTAGAGTTACGCGCGTAACACATTTTGGGCTGCGAAAACCTGGACAAGAGGATTCTCAACGAATGGCAGAGCATAATAAAGGAAAACTTTGTTAGCCTTTGGAAAACAAAATCGAACAGTAAAACAAAAGTCAACGTATTCTTTTTTCATCACATAAGGTTCAGGACAATTCATTTTGGCAAAGCTCAATTAAGAATACAGGGTAAGTGAGCCAATCAAGATGACAATGCTTTGAATATATGAATTTATTTTGAAGAATAATGAAAATACCTCTTCAACCATGTTAACAATAGACCAGTTGAATCAAAACAATTTGTTAAGTTACTTAACATTACTGCCATGTTGACCTATACATCATATACGCTGAACATATAAACAATGTCATAACTGTTTTAATCCGATAAGTTTAAGATAAATTTCACGAGATAGCGTGGTATTTTGCGACAGTAACCAAGGACCAAGGAGTTCCGATACGTGGGAATTAAAACACGAGGTTTTCAGCCCGAGTGGTTTGATAACAAGCACCGGAACGTTAATCCGTGTGGATTTTTACGCAATATACCCAGATCAAATGTAAAATATTTTGATTCAGCAATAAAAGCATGTTGATTGCAGTTAATGTATAACGTTACTTTTTCAGTCGCAAAGGCTTACGTGAACAATTCGTGACGTCACGTTAACAATTCTTTATTATTTGGTTCTTATTTCAATGCGAGTGCTTGATCAGTCATGGTAGCATTATAAAGATACCTCCTTGTTAAATTTATGCAATACAATATGCTTAAACATTTTTCAACGAAAATTCAGAAGAGAAGACGTATCGATAATAAATGTGCTTATTTTTTTGAAAAATGTTTACACATGTGTTTGTATGTGTCAATATTGTTTTGTCACTTTGTAAATTAATAGATGTAAGGTATGTGTCATGTTGATGTACTCAGAATCTACTAGACTGTATAAATATTCCTTTTTGTTGAATCATAATATTCTTGTTTCAAATAAACTTCTAAAAAACTTTATTTACACTCGAATTTTCTTCTTTTATCATAAGAACACAAGGCTACATATTTAAGAAGAAATTAAAATTATTGTATATTATAAGTAGCAATGAGACTGGGACTCTAAATAGGCCAACACATGCAGGAATATACAGAGAATGCGTCCAACCCCAGCTTGTCTCATATTTGAGACATTGATAGTTGTGATATCGTTTCAATTTGATAATAACTTATATTTTTATGGTTCGAAGACCCGTTGTACTTATTTAAGCTATGGTTAAGAGACCAGTGATTATTATTTATTATATGGTTCGAAGACCCGTGATTCTTATTTATTCAATGGTTCGGAAAACATAATAAATATCTACTTTTTGGTTCAGAAACTCGTGGCACTTACTTAATCTATGTTTCGTAAACACCGAGAACCTTTGCTGAAACAGTTATATCAAATGAATGTGACTACTGTTTTGATTGATACGTTTTTCCTCATGTAATTCAAAACATTTTAATATTTATCATTATCCCTTTTAATTCTTTTAAATCAAATATGATAGGTTTGGTTATTCCACACCCTTTTCTTTACCGAAGTACCAACAACAACAACAACAACAACAACCACAACAACAACAACAACAACAACACAACAACAACAACAACAACAACAACAACAACAACAACAACAACAACAACAACAACAACAACAACAACAACAACAAAAATTGTTACAAATTGTATATAAACTAAGCTAACTTTGTTATGTACTAGTTAATATATATGTTATTTTTATTAACTTATTTGTTTATCTACTGATTTATTTTTTTACATTTATAAATACAGTACTCCTTTAGTACAAATAAAAAGTAAATAGCAAAAAGCGTGGTATAACTTAAAACATATTTTTACAAAAAACAAACACAATTAAAAAATGCAAATACATGTGCACGTTTATTACATGAGTTTTGCAATCAAAACAGATAAGTTAAACTGTGTTGTTATTAGCAAAACAATCATGTAAGAATACCTGTTGCATACCGTCACTGAAGTCGTACTGGATGTGTATATAATTGTAAACCTTATATATCGACAGTGTCATCTGTCCAGGAGGTTGATTGCCTACAATCAAGTTTTACACACACACTATAGATCATGCTAATGTAAATCCGATTATTAATGTGTAAATGTCTTATTCAGACAAACATTCAAAAAATAAAATATGGATTAAGGAAGGTTTAAATAATAATGATTTAATAAAACGACATTGCTGATTGAGCAATACAGGATACCATTTCCAACTAGTCTGCCAGTATAAATAATACATAAACATACACAATAACGTTAGAATAATATTTTATTTAACAAGTGTTATGTTCATGATGTATGCTATATGCAATCCTGCTTGGAAAACTTTAATACAAAAACCTGTAATCAATGTCACTTCTCGCTTAATTTGATGCATTTCTTAAAGTGAGAGGCATTATATACGGACCTTTAAGTTGGAGCATTTGTATTACAATTAAACATTGTAACAAATACATGTAGCTTAATATTCAACAACATCTGAATCATCACCTCTCCGCTAAGCGTATAGCTTGTTATAATGTAAACTGCAAAATGTATGTTCTCGTAAAAAAATCTGACATTAGAAGCATCTGGGCTTAAAAAAAGTTAATTCAGCGATTGAAACTAACTGAAGTTAACTAACGTGTGAAAACTAGTTTGCTTTTCCAAAGGCATATTCTGTCACGTTCAATACTTTTCTCTATATCAATAAAGATATTATCTAACAAAATCAATGAATTAATGAGTGTTTTATTAACACAATTAAATAAGACATAACATAGGACTTAAACAACCAATAACACACGGTTGTGTGTAATATAACACTTTACTCTCTTCCGACTTTCTCCCCCCAAAAAAATAATAACCAAGAACTACAAGATTTATCCTTAAAAATAAGGCAAATTATAGGTATATTATATTTTTCCTAATATAAATGCATGTGCGTGCAGTTTTGTGGTGTCTACTTACCTCTTTTAACAACAGGTGACTTCGTGAGCGGAAAAGCCAAGCTCGTGCTGTCGTCCCTTACTGGAGTCGTCAAAGAAGCCTTAGAGTTAATCATGTTCGTCTTCGTCGTAGTTTCTGCAGATAACGCTAGTTATAAAAATCAACTGAATGAAATCGAATATTAAGAAAATTTTTTTTGTTAATCAGGAAATGCTCACAAGCTCTTCTTTAATAATTCAGCTGTTTCAAAAATCATGTTCTATTTAACAACACGTATCGCAGATTTTGTAAAATATTTATAACATTTTGAGATTAAAATTGACGCAGTTATTAACAGTGGTAAATAACACTTAACCTTTTGATTACAACATAAAACACAAGCCACAACAAAAACATTTTACAATGCATAATGTTTTACCTGTTTGCATGTTTGTGTCACCCTTGATAACATCGCTCTGTACCTTTCGGTATTCACCAAGTAGGAGAAACTAGTTTGGCTTCGGTGACCTTGTTTGAACGAGTTCGTATTTAGGAACATTTGTATGTTCTTGCACAATTTCCATTAGTTCCGTTGCTGTTCTTTCTTTACATCAGCGACCAAAGTGCGTATTCTCTACCAGCCGTCTCTGGCCTGATCTACCGGAAGTTCGATGCCGAATATGACGCAGTTCTTCGAGAACACTGAGCCCAAGAAATAGACGATGTACTCTAACCCAATCAAACGTAAAGTATTACACATCACCTGAAAAATGACGCCTGCCATCCATAACTGTATGCTTAAGAGTAAACATGTGAAGTATGCGTGCGTCGTCCGTTGTCGTCGTTCATCATGCGCCGAAAACGTCAACTATAACTACATTCTCAAGCGTAAACATGGGCATAAGGCTGCGTCCGTCGTCCGTCATCCATAACTACGTGCTCAATAGCAAACATGGGAATAGGGCTGCGTCAGTCGTCCGTCATCCATAACTACGTGCTCAATAGCAAACATGGGAATAGGGCTGCGTCCGTCGTCCGTCATCCATAACTACGTGA
>Ga0224511_10004799_pt1 | contig 10372 bp, 4 predicted proteins | sample SF_May12_sed_USG_2_FD_169988 | JGI IMG/M metagenome (GOLD analysis project Ga0224511, IMG submission 169988) | Sediment microbial communities from San Francisco Bay, California, United States - SF_May12_sed_USGS_8_1 | ecosystem: Environmental > Aquatic > Marine > Sediment | place: USA... | reverse complement strand
TAGAGAAAATCACTGAAAGTGTTTACGGTTATAGTATAAGTCCTATTTTAGCCTGTTTTTGGCTCTATTTGTATTAAAATCATGCTTAAAAATTATCGCGAGCGAAGCGAGCGAGAAAAATGTAGAGAAATTTAGCGTTTGGGGGCATAAAAAATCATAGGTCCGCGGCCGTTAGGGGGGGCGCGCGCCGGGTGCGCCCCCCCCCCTGGATCCGCTAGTGGTAGATCTATTAAATATGCTATGTATTAATATGTCTATAATTATTTTGCGACAAGAATTGTTTATATTTTACTGTTTCAACATTATAAGGCAGTAAAAGTTTCTCCCGAAAATATGAGAAACTGCCAATTATAAGTATCCGTGCGTGTTAAAATAATTATTAGAGAAAAACAACTTTGTTGAAAAAAGTGTGCATGGCCCCGGCATGGCATTGGCCGCAAATTTGCGCTTGCGCTTTTTAGGGGTCATTTCAGCATTTATAAACTTAACTTTGAACTTTTACTTTTATTCCTCCATATACATGATATGAAGATCAGGAAACATAGTTATATGTACAAAATATTAAATATATCTCGCGATACGTTTTTTGGTATACTTTTATTAGACATAGAGTCAAAACATGATAATTATTACTTATTATATTATTACATATACTTTAACCGTAAACACTTTAAATGATTTTTTTCTACCCCCCTGGGGCCGCCACTGTAAGCGATATTGTCAACAAAAAGGGACAACAACAACGACAAACAAACAACAAAATCAACAGTCGTTTGTTCGTTTAAACTCACATCATTGTTAGGATGTCGTAACCGTTATTTATTAACGTTAGAAGTGTACGTGTGCACATTAGATAAGTCAATTACTCCATACAGCCTAGCGGCAAAAAAGAAATACGCGTTATACTTTTAAATAAGACATATAAGAATATAACTGATTTTACAAAGACTTAAGTATCGGGATAGTCACTATTGGTCATTAAACAAGAAAATGTCAATGCTAGCCTAACCAACATGGACTTATTAGCTAACTAAGCAAACAATTAATATACAAGTAGCAAATTGCATACACAAAACAACATTATGTAAGCATTCTACAAGTCAATGAGATAAGCTTCATGTTCTGAAATGAAATATGGTTAAGGTTCACCAATGTAGTTTAATGATTGTTTCCCATAGCTCTTTGCGACAGTCGTCTATTGCATTGCAAAAAAAGATGCGATATTGTACTTGATCAGAGCTGACGCGATTACAGAGTGAGCATGTGTTTTTTGGCATAACAACACGACCAATTATCCTCATTGTCCTTCTGCAAATAGACGACAGTTCCTGTCAATGTCTGGTCATGGTCTATATACAGCTCACACCATCAGAACGCAATATCAATGGAGCGCAAGTGGGATAGTTCTCGACACATTTATGAAAAAATCAGAGTTACCGTACTTCGTTGGAAAGTCTTTCCATAAGTGATTTTTTTCCATGCACACTTATAGGGAAACACTCCATTTGATAAATATCTATCAAGTACATGGTGTAAGGCATACTTGGTCAATATTTTGTTAATTTCAGGGATGAAACTAAGGCTCTGGTTGTCCAAGTGTTGGTAATGTGTGAGCCTGATGTTGAGGACATGTTTAGCCATACATTATGTATATGAGCATGAAAGGTTACTGTACACAGTTGTTCGAGAAAGTTGATTTTTTTGTGATCGATGACTGTTTCCATGGGTACGGCATTAACAGCGGATGACGTAAAGTTTGTAGAAGTTCGTCGTGTCAGGCCTTGCATACACTTCAGAAAGAATCTGTCGGAATGTTCGAGCGTCCTTGAGTCGGCTGGAGTCATTGACGACCATAACTCACTCCCGTACAATGCCTTAGGAATGCACCGTTACGCAAAATTTCAAACTCCGTCCAATGCGGTAGATTTGCTTTGATCTTGTGAAGGGGTCTTTCTTTTGTGTTTTAATGTCAGATTGTCACCAGACAATTTAATCCTATTCTATTGGATATAAAATGATCATGTACTGTTATAAATGATAATGTTTGACTTTTGCGGAACGGTCCATGACGACAGTCTTGTATACATAGACTCTTATGGAGATTGACGGGTTAAGTGACAATGAAATTAAGCCGCTGTGCAGAAACACAACACACGTGACATAAAAAGTCAAATAAAAATCTTACTTCTATTTCTTGCGCAATCGCTTCGCTCGTGCTTTTCGGAGGATAATTTGAGCTTTAATAAACTTAAACATTGATTTTTGGAGGTCAAAATCTAGAAAATTTAACGAGCAAACACATCAAAGTTTTCAAGAATGATTGTACATGTGCATGCAATATACTGTAATTTAACTTCTTAAATTAATTCGAAACGTCCAAAACTGTTTTTTTAAACGGTACACAGTACGCTAGGCAAAAAATGGCGGTACGCAGTACGCAAGGCCAAAATAGGACAGTACGCAGTACGCAAGTGGGGGTGGCACCCTCAAACGTAGGTGAAAAAATGTATGCGTTACAGCACCAGTCCTCAAACTTTATTAATGACCCTCATATATGTGACGTTGTTCGTGTTTATAGTTGAAAATAGCAACTTGTTAATGTCTGCGTATGATAGAACATTTTTTGCATACTGCCTATCAACCATTTGCGTACTGCCTACGGTGTAATAACCCCCCTAAATTTTGCGTACCAAAGGTGAGAAGGGGGTCACTAATTATTATTAATAAAATGTTCCCTTTCTTTTTGCAATGCTTATTCAAACAGTATACTAAACATACCTCAAACTTTGTGACCAATTGTAAGGGTATCAGTAAACAGACATAGCATCTTTAAGACAAAGATCTATTTACAGATTGAAAGTGTTTAGTGCTTATGTATTATGTGCATATTCTAGAAGTGAAACTCAAACAATGAGCAAGGAGATTACAATCCAACCCAGTCAGCACTACTGATTGGAGGCTTGCATTCTGTGTTGGTTCTTCTACTTCCTATGCAATTATAGTTCTCCGGAGAATACTTATGATTGTAATTAAAGATAAACAAAATTACTATGATTTATCATTCTTATTTCCAACTCTTTATTAACATTATTGCCAATGTATTCTCATCATTACATTATTATCACTTTCGTAATCACAATCATCATCATCATCATCATCATCATAATTACCACCACCACCACCATCAGTATCCCAAGGTATACAAGAAGAATAACTTTAAACAAGAAACGCCGCAATGCGACGAAAACCAGGTTTTCAACGATTCAACCAAGTATTGATGTGACAGGAATAAGAAATAAAAAATGGCAGTGAAAAAAGAATGATGCCAAACTAAAGTTGTTGAGCGGAAACTTAATTTCTTTTTTTAGTAACAGTGACCATGACCTTGATCACATACACTTGGGTAGCAATCGCAAGCTGTGTCATGATGTAAGCTACCCATACAGCAAGTTTGGTGTCAATAGGCCAAACCAAACTAAAGTAATTGAGCTTACACTGAATTTCTATTTTTAGTAACAGTGACCTTGACCTTGATCACAGACACCTGGGTAGCAATCACAAGCTGCCTCTTGATGTAAGCTACCCAGCAAGTTTGGTGTCAAAAGGCCAAAGCAAACTTAAGTTATTGAGTGGAAACCAAAAGTTGATGCACGCCCGCCCGCCCGCCGCCGACTTCAGCATTACAATAACCTGGTTTTCGTTGAAAACCTGGTTAAAAAAATGAGTAATTAGGATTAGGCTAAAGAAATTAATTGATTTTTGCACCACTTAATGTAAATCAAGTCAGGAGCCCTCAGTTACTGTGCAGGTATGTGGACAGTGGACTGGTCATGTCTACTTATCGGTCAGCTTGACTAATACTAACTAATAACCTGATAGGTGTTGAATACAGAATCCAATACAAATTCATTATCCGAGCATTTCTTCTTAATCTTAATTGTTATCATCACCACCACCATGTTCATGTGTGGAAGCTATCGGTCTCTTGTGGTGTAGAGTCCTACTGGTGAACCCTGCAACCCTGGTTGGTTGACTGACAGCTGTGACATAGCCTTACCAGTGTTGAAAATCAGTGTAAAACAAGCATCCTCCTCCTCTTCCTCATCATAATCAGCATAATCATCATCATCATCATCAGTATAATCATCATCATCATCATCAGTACATGTATAATCATCATCATCATCATCATCATCATCATCATCATCATCATTTCAATAATCGGCATGATCACTGACACTATTGACATGAGCCTATTGATCTTTTACGTATAATAGAAAACAATGCATATTTTTTTTTTTTTTTTTTTTTTTTTTAAAAAAAAAAAAATAATTAAAAAATGTTAAAAAAATTTAAATTTAAAATATTTTATTAAAAAAAAAAATATATATATTTTTTTTTTTTTTTTTTTTTTTTATAAAACAGATCAAAATATTCAACACAGTACAAAAAATATCAACTGAGAAATTCCTTATAAAGGACAAAGACTGATAATGTTTGAGTGATTTTTTCTTAAATAACAGTTATGAATATTTGAGACCTGAACTAAAAGAATAATTGCCACAGAACGTAACCAATGCCCCAAATTACATCTTTGACACAGGACATATAACTCAATCTTATGAGCGCAAGGGTTACAATTCTTATGCTAAGCACTTCTCAATGAGATGTACAGCTAAAAATTAAAATGTTACAAGTGAAACCTCTTATTAATGTATGTGTTATACCCTTTAAGACTGGCAGATAGACAGACGAGCTGACAAATTGAAAATACGGGTTCTTTACATGTATATATATGCCTTCTTTCAGAGGCATAGAGAGTCTTATTATATACCAGGGATGTCATTATGCTACTAATTGTAGATTTCTAATACAACAGTATTATTTCTACCTATTATTAAAATAACAAATTAACATGAACACAGCTTAATAATTAATGCATTTTAAAATACATCAAATTTACCCATCCATAGCCTGCCCCTTTTCTCTGGCCTACAAAAACTACGCATCGCTTGACTGAATACTTATTATACTATAAAATACAAACTGCTCTATTTAATTATTACAGACCAATGATTGGCTTAGAGGATGTTGGCACAAAAATGTAATTTTTTTTTTTGCAGGATTGACAAGTGAATATAAAAGATGGCCTAACTAACCAGGACAAGACATTATTTTTAGCGGGCAGTCAATAGGTCAAATACTAGTACTAGCTGTTTTATTATCATCACTAGTAAACTTGTAATAAATGCACAAGAAGCATCAAACTTAATGCATACTAACTACTGAACAAATATCAAAGTAGTATTATCCTGACAGAACTAATATTTCTTATATTAATAAAAATAATGAATTTCGTGTTTTCAATTTTAAAGTGAATAGAGTGAATCTGTTTTACATTGACATAATTTATGTGAAAAACCGTTTAAAAAGTAAAATTGTGAAATATAAACTCAAGAAATGGCAGAGGAAGAGAATATTTTCTTGTCTTTATAAACCCGAGCCACAGGAATGCCTCACATTTCCCCCACCAATACAACACACTGCTGAAATTAAATACAGTCTTTCAAACATTACACTTTTAAACAGTTTTATCCATTGACTATTTCTTCCATTAGTTTTTGCTGCCATTTAAATTAAAACTTAACGATTGATTTATCTGAAAAAAATCTTGGACATGAACGTTTCACATTTTATTTCAAATCCATTTTAACTACCCTTAAACCTACACATGATATATTAAAATCTCAATATTTGAGTGGCATTTTCAAAGCCATATATATTATTGTCAAGTTTTTGTCCAATTATTTCTTCATTTTTTCTCTCTCCATGGAATGTCAATCTTTTCATTTGTCCTTTAAACCAACCCTCTCACACTCTTACACTTTTAACAGTAAATACTATCGAATAAGTCTGAACAGTGTGGTATAAAGCATGTTATGAGTTCAACCTAATTTTTATATAAATATGGCTTTTAAATTTCATTACTTTCTGATCTGTTTTAACAATCAATTTTCAAACACAGAACATTATTCCATTTTTAAAAGCAAGTCAAAGTGTTAAAATAAGAGTTTAATAGTCTTTGCCTCTTTTTCCCTATTAACACAGCCGTAAAATTTCATCAAATGTTGACATCAATTTTCCAAACTGTCCTCACTGTCTGTTGACCTATACTTAATTCCAATTAACACTGCAATCAGCGCATGATACTAATTAAAAATAGTATGTTTATCAATGAGTGTACACCGCCGACTATTTCTTCCATTTATCCTGGCCGTGAAACTTGGTCATGGGTTGTCCCCCCTGTCCACACGTTCCCACGCCCACTTTTCCTACGACACTGTCCGGAGTCGCAAATATACTCTTCTTTACACGGCCCTTGGAGGTTTTTGAAAATGTCTGAAAGAGCAAAAATTGTAGAATGTTGTTAAGACGTTAGCACTGCTGATTGCAGGAATGCAAGTTAAATGACACGGCTTCCATGATATGACATAGCTGCATTTATCCAAAACAACTGACCCCCATGATATGACGTTATCCAGCTTTATAAGTGACATTCATCCAAAAACGAATGGCCACCATAATATGACTTTCAGTGGCATTCCTCCAAAAACAAGTGACCACCATAATATGACCTTAAGTGGCATTCATCCAAAACAAATGACCATCATGATATGACCTAATCCATGTTGTTATGTGCATTCATCCAAAACAAATGACTACTATGATATGACTTTACTAGACTAACAATGTGTGGTAATATCAACAGAGACAACCAAACGAACCTTTGCGTTGAAGTCAAGCCACTTGTTCTTCTAGACTAACAATGTGCGGTAATATCAACAGAGACAACCAAACGAACCTTTGCGTTGAAGTCAAGCCACTTGTTCTTCTAGACTAACAATGTGCGGTAATATCAACAGAGACAACCAAACAAACCTTTGCGTTGAAGTCGAGCCACTTGTTCTTCTCACCCTCTCGTTCTTCCTCCAACTCCTTCCTTCGCGCGGCTTTCTTCTGATTCTTCTTCCGTTTGTACTCCCGCTCGAGCGCCAACTTGTCTTTTCTGTTTACAGATTATATATAATTATAAATATTATACCTCATTTGCATACGCCCTTCTGCATTTAATATGACGTCATCCAGTCCATAAATTGCATATTAACCGGTTACCCGATCCATAATTCTTATATTGACCAGGGGCAGGTAATCCAATCTAACTGTTTAAGTTGTAATTAACTTATCTATTTTTAGAATGGAAATCTATTTTTAGAATGGAAAAATGACACCAACTGTTGCATTTTAAAGTCTGGATTTTTTGCCTTGTAACATTTAATAGATCTATTTCATTTGATTAACAATTTTTGAATATTTAAAAAGAGAATGGCTTTTGCTGCATTGTTTATACAAGAATTACACAATCCGACTAAGGTTTAAGATATTTCACTCATTGAACAAATAAAATTATTTTTTAAAAGTAAATTATACAAAAATGACAGCAACAAAGGGATACAAGGATTTATTTAAAGATTCGGTATAATATAACAAATAAAACATGGGTTGTCGGGCAATATGCAAGTTTAGGGACTGGTTGGTCAGACCTCGGAAGGAATATGGCCCTCAGCTGCGCTTTGGGCCATATACCTTCCTCAGTCTGACCAACCAGTCCGTAAACTTGCATATTGCCCTCAAGCCCATGTATTATTTGTTAAATATAAAACATAAAAATTAAACTTAAATAATATATGTATAATTTACCAAGTTATATATGCCTGATATAAAGTCCACAAGAAAAGGTATGTGCCTTCCCTGTTTCATGAATATGTCATGGGTTAAGGCCACAAGAAATACGATATGCCTGGGTTTAGTGGCATCTTTAAGAATAAAATAGCACCCACAACAGATGGGATCTCTCGTACTGAAGGGGGGTTGTATAATTGCCAATTATATACAAATACCTGTACATTGGGGAGGTTTTTATTTTAATGTTATTTTTACAGTGTCAAAGGCTTAATTCATATTCATTATTTTAATTACTTATACTAATACTGGAGGAAATAAAGTAATATAATACAATTTAATTATAATTATGTTTCACCTTAAATCACTAAAATTAGTCATTCCACTCATGGTATTAATATTATATGTGTAACTATATTTCGATGTTTAAAAGTAAAAGAATAAAATTCAAGAAACATAGTTGTAGCTTAATTTGTAAAACTAGACCTTGTTACAGAATGTGGCGAATGCCCACATGAGTATTTACGCAAGGGCCCTAACATTTAAACTGATCATGTTACAGCAAATTCTCCCCTTAATGCAGAACTATGCACAAGGCCAAGCACTGTGTTTAGGTTTCATAATATTTCCACTAGTGGTTGTGAAAGAGCTGCATTCATAAAAATCTTGGACGGACAGGAGCAATGCTAAATTTCCGTCACCATTTAATGAAGAGGGAATACAAAAATAAACAATTATCTTGTAACTATGTGTTATAACAGTTCGATGAATATCAAATCATTGTAAGAGTAGAACATGTAGAACACTGGGCTTACTTTGAGAGTGGCTTTTTGGCGTCTGATCCGCCGGCATTTTCTTGAGCTCGTCTTTTTGCTGCATCCATGTCAACTGGCTTGAGAAGTGATACCTGAACACAGACATGTGTTTGTTTAGTGGTTTGTTTTGCTTTTTACCACATTTTCATTCAAACCAAAATTCTAAACACTAACATTATCATAGTCACGTACTTAACTCACACTTTTCCTTGAAACATTACCAGCTTAAGTGTTAGCAAATACAAAGGGCAAACACTTGCGTCAGCTCTCTGTAGCTGAAAGCTACCTTACATGGGTCAATGGCAACCCACAGAAACCATATAAATTGAAGAGATGTTCAAAGAAAGAAATGTTGTAAACAATGTAGATATGTCAAGTTTAAGGGCACCATGACAAAATGGCCTGTACAAAAACCAACACACAGAACAACACAAAAACACATAGAACACCAAGACATTTAGAAAAAAAAGGTTTTGTGTTTTTCGGATTTTTTTAATTTTTCATTTATAATTTAAGCCTACACAGCTGAGAATGTACTTTGTTTTGTCACATTTTGGACACAAATGTCTAGCATATAGAGGATATTTGTTGGTTTTGGTAGGATACCGATTTTTGGCTCACGAGTGATCATAGAAAATCATATTTTCACGAGTGGCGCAACTGCCTTATTTTATATAACAAGATACCATAGTTTTGCACCAAGCCCTCAATTTAGGATACACTGTTTGCACTCAACCATAATTAAATAACATACAAACTCCAGCCTACCTCTGTGAGATCTGTGTTCCCATACTCGTCAAAGGTGACTGTGCAGGAGCCATCCTCCAATACTTCATCCACGGTCGCTTCATAGTACCTGCACGTCATAGTCATGTTGAGATTCATAGTACCTGCACATCATAGTCATGTTGAGATTCATAGTACCTGCACATTATCGTCATGTTGAGATTCATAGGAATTGCACATCAAAGTCATGTTGAGATTCATAGTACATGTACCAGCACATCATAGTCATGTTGAGATTCATAGTACCTACACGTCATAGTCATGGTGAGATTCATAGTACCTGCACATCATAGTCATGTTGACATTCATAGTACCTGCACATCATAGTCATGTTAAGATTTATAGTACCTGCAAGTTATAGTCATGTTGAGATTCATAGTACCTGCACATCATAGTCATGTTGAGATTCATAGTACCTGCACATCATAGTCATGTTGAGATTCATAGTACCTGCATGTTATAGTCATGTTGAGATTTATAGTACCTTCACGTTATAGTCATGTCGAGATTCATAGTACCTGCACATCATAGTCATGTTGAGATTCATAGTACCTGCACATCATAGTCATGTTGAGATTCATAGAACCTGCACATCATAGTCATGTTGAGATTCATAGTACCGGCATGGCATAGTCATGTTGAGATTCATAGTACCTGCACATCATAGTCATGTTGAGATTCATAGTACCTGCACGTCATAGTCATGTTGAGATTCATAGTACCTGCACGTTATAGTCATGTTGAGATTTATAGTACCTGCACATCATAGTCATGTTGAGATTCATAGTACCTGCACATCATAGTCATCTTAAGATTTATAGTACCTGCACATCATTGTCATGTTGAGATTCATAGTACCTGCACATTATAGTCATGTTGAGATTCATAGTACCTGCACATTATAGTCATGTTGAGATTCATAGTACCTGCACATTATAGTCATGTTGAGATTCATAGTACCTGCACATTATAGTCATGTTGAGATTCATAGTACCTGCACATTATAGTCATGTTGAGATTCATAGTACCTG
>Ga0224511_10004798_pt1 | contig 10373 bp, 6 predicted proteins | sample SF_May12_sed_USG_2_FD_169988 | JGI IMG/M metagenome (GOLD analysis project Ga0224511, IMG submission 169988) | Sediment microbial communities from San Francisco Bay, California, United States - SF_May12_sed_USGS_8_1 | ecosystem: Environmental > Aquatic > Marine > Sediment | place: USA... | reverse complement strand
AAAAGGCCCTGTTTCCCCCCCCCCCCCCGTGGTCGATTGCGAAATTCTTTCTTTTTTTAGGCAACATTGTCAAAACTTCATTTTGGGCCATTTAAACCATAAGCTCCCCGGCGGGCATTGAGAGTTTACTCATCCGCGTGCTGTTTGTAGCTGGGAAATGTTATGCAGTCTTGTTGCCACAACGACCCGCTAACTTCTAACGTCATTTGCATGACTGAATTTTTCCGTTCGCTTTGTCTATTATTTTTAACTATTCTTTAGTTATCCGTTTCATGTTTTTGTTGACTCAAACCATCATCCTCTGCAATTCACCCAACTTTTGTAGAAAAAAGAACAGAGGATCATTAAAAGCGCAGCCACGAGGCTCATCGATTTTGGATCAGCAACTTTCGATGATGAGCACCATAGTACCATAGTCTCCACTCGTCACTATAGGGCCCCCGAGGTTATACTAGGTCAGTCACAGGCCTTCGATTGGCTACAAGTCTGTAAATTCTGTATGTACTGTACACCTATGAGCTGGTAAACCGGCGAGCTATACAAATAGAGTGTGAATCAACTGAAAATACTCACACGTTGAGATTGCACTAGGTTTCCTATGTCCATATGCGCACATTGACGATGTTGGTACTGGTTGCATCAAACTCTTCTTAGCCAAATGATTTGGTATTTGGAAAGAAAACTTTGTGACTCCTGCTCAACTGTAGCTAGTCGGTCATCAGTTGTGTTTTTGTTTCGTTACAGAACTGGGTTGGTCACAGCCGTGTGATGTATGGAGCATTGGCTGTATTTTATTCGAACTATATACTGGCTACACACTCTTCCAGGTAGCCGCTGGCGGAGCATTTACTCTGCTATCTAGTAGCTATCATAAACAACCCTTTACTAGCTGTTAAATGCTATCTCGCAGCAACCCATCAGCTCATTATAATGCTATTCCGACGGGAGCGATGGAGAGAAAGGAAATTACATACGGTTTTTAATCGTACTCGCAGAGAGTACTTGTTGGCAATATATGCGTGCCTACTAGCCTCGGCGTCGCGCTCGGTTGATTCTGGCTTGGCCTCCGTCGGCCTGAGTTATGTGCATTACCTGAATTAACTCCAATCCTTCTCCACTGTGTCATACGTCTATCATGCGCTTGTTATTACGGTACCCTTTGCTATTTGTCATTAATCATCCATTGTGCATCAACGGGCTATCAGCTAAGCATGGGCGCGTATGGCAAGCAACCTGTTTATTCGTCTCATTCTAAACTCCCTAAGTTTATCTAGTCTCTATGCAATGCATTGCGATGTGACTGACTTTGCTTATACCTCTGTTTGTAGACCCATGATAACCTTGAGCATCTGGCCATGATGGAGCGGATCTTAGGTGCTCTTCCATATAGGATGACGAGAAAGTCCCGGTAGGTGTTCTTCTGGTATAGCACGAGTCATTTTCATCCCTGGGGTATAACTCTGCTTCGTGTTAAGCCAATTGTATTAAGCCTCAGATGTTTATAAAAAGTGCCTTCTGAGTGGAGAATCACAGGCATTATATCGCGCCCCGCACACTCCAACTTGTTAGCAGGCTCGTGGAGGCTTTTACTGATCATTACTTTCCGCCATTAGCAGCAAGGCACCGGGCACTATCCAAAACTGACCTCTTAATTGACTCAAGTTATCCTAGCTAAAGATTCTTGCAACACGCCGAGTTGGCTGATGGTACGCTATGAATCAGCCGATGTACTTGGCACTGAATGAAGCGCTGTTTGACTAGTGTTTTGATACCAATACTCTTAGACAGTCTGCCTATAACTGGCGGTGACTCTGTGTTGCAGGACAGACTATTTCTATCATGGCAGGTTAGACTGGGATCCCAACACCACAGCCGGTCGATACGTACGAGAAATGTGCAAACCATTATACGTAAGTGATGTGAAAGGCTGATGTTTCAACTACTTTACAACCAGAAACAAATCACTCATTCTGCTGTGCTGCTGACAGGCTGATTATTCACTCGGCCCTGTTATATTTGGGATATCTTTATGCCTGTCTAATATACTTGAAACCAGTGCTCAAATTCATAAGGATTATGGTCTTGACCTATGAATCATGATTGCTACTCCGACAGAGATGGCTGTTTAGGGCTGGTGATTACACTCCCAATTACACTTGCTGAATTACAGAGGTATATGAAAAAGGATGATGATGAGACTAGGTCACTGTTTGACCTAATTTCCCGTATGCTTGAGTATGATCCTGTTGAAAGAATAACGCTAAAGGAAGCTCTATCGCATCAGTTCTTTGATATATCTGAAGAAGATTTAGAAAAACCTACTAGACAGCCCAGCGCACCTCGTGAACTTCGTACCAGTAAGAGTCGGTGAATGACGATTGTTTAGTGACCACTCTAGCATTATAAAGCATTCTCCGTGCATGGTGTGTTGCATGAGTACCCAGACCATCGGGTGGCACTTCACATTTTAGCTGACCGGTGCTAATATCCCCAGATCAACTGAGTCAGTGTACATAGTCTTATAAAGAGAGATAATGTTTTTTTGCCAAAAGGATCAGGTTTTAAATATTGTACAGGTTTCACGTTTCCACTAGGCACTATAGGGCAATTTATGCTGTATTACTCGACATACTATTCTTTTTTGTAACTAATAAACCTTGACTCGTCCATAAAACAATGACAGTAGGTTCATCTGCCATGTGTGATGAAAGAGGATTTAGGAGCTTTGTTGCAGTGTTGCGTAGGCGAGCTATGTAGCATCTCTGCACCTCACATGTGTTATTCAGTTTGCTTCAAACTTCTAATGGTTGACCCTGCCAGCATGAAAGTGGTTACTCGCATGAGATAAGCTACTGGTAATGAAACCTCGTAGAATACTTGAAATGAAATGATACAAGAATTGAACATGAAATGGGGTAATTTTTGTGGTATTTTGGCAATGTAAGCTGTTGTCCCAGAATAAACCAGGATGACCGTCACCGCATGTATCTGCGATCACCTTTGGCTTCAGCAAAACCATGACTGTTGGTTGTGATGTAGTGTGATCAATGGACTTTTCAATGGAATTCTAGAGTTATTTGTTGAGATTTTAGATGAAAAGCAATGGTACATTCATTTCTGTCGGAGGGTGGCATGCTTTTCGCTTGAAGTTCAGCATGTATTTTACGAGCACGAACAGAAGTACGTACTCTGATGAATATAACCTGCAGTCCTTTGATGTCCATGTATAGATAGAAGCATGTGCTACAAAAGCATAATCTTTTTCTCGCATACACTAAAGAACTGCCTCACTCAATAGATGTGTGGGCAAAACCCTGTGCAATCAATATGTCCCCTGATACCATATCTGCATGTAGACTCATGGTCTGGGCACTGAAACCTTACCAATGTTCCTGTGAAGCTATTAGCTTTTACGGATTTCCGCTCATATTTTAGAGGATCGAAGGACAATGAGAATAGCCACAGAACTACAGAAATCCTTCCCACAGTTCTCATTGGAGGTTATCAAGGATGTCGTCACCGCTGAGGGCAGCACAGGAGCGTCGGCAGCTAAACTCATTGACATGGAGACATTCAGAATAGAACAGCTATCTCCTGTTGTTAATGTACCAGAGCCTGAGGCTCCTCAAGTTGTACTGGATGTTAAGCCAATCGCCCAACCTCAACTTCCATCCATTCCTCCACCACCTGCTCAGGAGGAGTATTATCTTTGGAATAAAGAGAAACAACCAACACCATACGACAGTCTTCATACCGCTGCTGGCCCCACAGTTGTTGTTGAAGCAGGCAGTCCACCACCAAGCTCTGTGCTATCGATCGCTAACAAGGGAATAAAGTCTGTGGAGTCTTATTCAGATCTGTCCAGCCCTGCTGTGGATTTGTTACTTCGAGGTTTTGGAGGTAGAGAGAAACATGCTCCTGAGAAAAGTTCGGACATGACCAAGGTAGAACATAAACAGCAACCTGTTGCACCTACAGAGAAGAAGGTTGCACCAGAAAAGAAGGCTGTGCTGGAGGAGAAGGCTGTGCCTAAAGTACCCAGTAAAGCCAAGAGCAATTTGGAGGTGACACCAGCGGAGTCATATTCTGATCTCACCAGTCCAGCAGTGGATCGACTACTGCGTGGTTTTGGTGGTCGTGAGAAATACGCCCCCGAGAAGACAGTGCCCCTACCTAGTACCCCAAGCATGAGCGTGGAGTCACTGATTAATGACCAGGAACCTGGTGATAAGACACTGCAGGACCTGGCCGCCAGAAAGGAAGCCAGACGCCGCGCTCGTAGAGAAAGGAGGGAAAGACAACAGCAGCAAAGGGAAGCGCTGGCTCGAGCGGCCATGCAGGAGGGTAAAAGTGAGGATAGATCTTCAGAATCACAGCGCCGCCAAAGAAGTGGTGCTACGGGTGGCCCAGAACATGATCAAACACATCTTACAGCGCACAGTCAGAAAGATCGATTCCTGCCCTCTCAATCTACTCCTGCACTGCATTTGTTAGACCAACAGAAACCTCAACCAGTCACCGCTCTCATAGAAGAAAGCGATCGAACTCGCAAGAAGAGCTCTGGTTCGAGGTTCGACTATCCTGAGGAGATTGACAACTTTCCTCAGCCAGCGGCAGTGGTCAGGAACGGAGCTTCTTCTGGGTATGACACAGGAAATGATTATCATGATGGAACTGACGCGCGTCCTAAAGAATCCTCAACCGAGCAATCTCAGAAACGCTCGGACAAACGAGCCGGAAAATATACATGTACTCCAAAATACAGCGAATCTTCGAAGGGGAGCAAATCGAAGCCGGCCAGATATGAATCCCGTAAGTCTAAACGATACAATCAACGAAGGAAGACTCTCAACTACGATCACTACACAACTGATACACAAGACAGAACATCTTTCTAAGTTTGTAGGACGATTCATGAATCCCCATTTTTTTGTATCCGTTATAGAGATATGCTGTTCTCTGGTCCCGTTCTGTATTTCTCGAAGGCTTTTGTGCGCTTTTTGTGTGGTGGTTGTTGTTTAATTGTCCAAGCACATAATTAATTCACCATTGTAAAAACAAGTTCTAACTATATTTTTTACCAACGGAACTCTTGCTAATAAAGTGAGTGTATTGCCTTACATGAATGTTGTTCTGAGAAATAATTATACATGTACATGCTCAATGTAAGCCTTATATTTGTATCACTACACGCATACATATAGCGATATCAGTGTGTAATTGCAAACTGCTATTATTGAAAGTTGTTCATTGCAAAATCAGGATCAATGTGTCATGGTCTCCCTTGATTGATAAGTAAATCTGGTGTTGATTGGAACAATGCACCATGGCATACCTCAGCTGGTAATCGAATTGGAGCTTTTCTCTGAAAAAGGAAGTCATATCTCATTCGGTTGCCATGGAACCGATTCTAAAACTATCTTGACTTCTAGCCGAGAAAAAAGCTTCGTGTAAACAGTACGCAATAGTTGAATAGCGGGGATTATTATGACCCAATAGGATTCCATAAAGGATATGGTGAGCATATGTCATACCCCAGAGACGGCAATGATTAATGAGGTTATGTTTCTGCACAATGGTTGGCTAGCAGGATATGTCACATGTTTAATCAACCATGCAGTTTTGCGCCTCTTTCAATAGTATAGACCCGATAACCCGATGGTCAAAGGACTGCTGGCAGTCAAACCATACGGTTCGTAAATTTTCTCGCTCAGCTGGACTGAAGCATCTAACCTACTATTAGACGACTGGATCGTCCACAGAAGCTGAATCAATCATGTCGGTTATTTCTGAGAGAAGCTGTGGCAGCCCTATGTCCTCAACGGGGAGCCACTCCTGCAACACGTCAGCGCTTAAACTGAAACGTCGCTGGATCGAAATGAGCTCTTTGGATGATGAGGTAGAAAACAAGAAGGTGTGCTCACATGAAACTCCAGTGAAGAATGTACCACGCAGAACAGTTATCAGGTAATGGTCTTACTTCATTATGATTGTTGTACATGTTAGTCATATGTACGATTGCAATATTCGTGATTGCAGTCACATAATCAAGTTCAATTAATCTTCCGAAGATAAAATGTGGATTATCTCATTCGATCCACCAACAAACTTATAATCTCATCCCCTATCCCTCACCATCTCCCGCATATTTTCATAAGATCAAACATTTTCTAAATATCCGGGTGTCATTAACCGCGTAATGTTGTCAATTGTCACTGAGAATGAAACGGATCTAGTCATGTACGCAAAAATTTATCCCGAGGCGCGACTCCGGATAAAAATATCATCATATATACGTAAACTACTTCCCGATCAATGGCAACTTTTAAGAGATTAGATACAGTTCAGAAATTCTCAAGTGTAGCTTTCATACCTCTTCATGAGGGCCCACCCTAGAATTGCTTTAAAAAAAGAAGCCCTATGGTTGTCCCCATAAAGTATGACTACCATTTAGATAGGACCATCCATCACACTTATCATTTGCGTAGATAAGCCAATACGTCCTTCTTATATTCCTTTCTCAGTATATAATTAGCTAGTGGGTGCATCATTGAATGGGTTGGTGACCAGAACTAAGCTTGACTTATCTCCAGATTAACAAGGATTAACACTGGTGCTTCCTGTGTACGCAGTGAATCTGGTCAGGATTGGTGCGTATTGAAAAAAATCCGCACCACAACGAAATAAAAAATTGAACCTACAACATATATAGTAGGGCTGTTATAAGTTTGAAATATATTCACTCAACCCATGTAATAATTTGTTTGTGTTTTGTAGGATGCCACCACAGGCTCAGCATATGCAGCAGGCTGTGAAACCAGTGACAGTACGACTGCCAGATGGTACGTTCCCAAATGACTTCATTCAAATGCCATGGAGATATTTTAGCAACTCTAATACCTGACCCTTGGGGAAATAAGCTACATGTTTCACTGAAAAAGATGCTTTGCCATCAAATGAAGTAATTTTCTATGGATGCATTAATTTATTTCCAAACGCACACCATAAGTATTTTGGTCACTTTGACAACCCTACATCATTCATTACCAACATCAACAGCTCGTCTCTAGATTCATTGCTAGTTAGTGGTTTTCGCTCGTCTTCTCTAGTAAAGCGCTCTGCAACCTATTTCTGCCCACATGGGAGGATTATGAATCACGTGATTGGATTGATACGAGAGCGACACTGTCTCCATTGTAATAATCCTGATAAATTTATGGTCTAAATCCGGATATTGTTGAAAACGTAACTGCATCATAACATCCATCACTCATTCTTACAGACCCGAGAAACTGGCTTAAGAGAGATGTGCTCCATTGGCTCAAGTATATGACAACGGCGTACGATATTGATGTGTCGGCTGATAAGTTTGATATGAACGGCAAGGCGCTGTGCATGATGACCATCGAGATGTTTGTGCAGCGCGTACCGGTTGGAGGAAAACTTCTCTATCGTGATTTCCGTCTGCGACTCCACCGTGCTGTTTTCTTCCAGGAGCAGCCGACTCCAGATTACAGCCGAATGTCTCCGCTTGAGTTGCTCACTCTCACCGCTGGAAAATATTTCTCATAAGCTCTTTCAGCTTATTCATCAACGGGAGTGAAATATGACATTTTCATGCTATTAAAATACACACGCATCCTGTTGGTAATGACTTCGAGGTATTTCATATGACTGATCGCTCATGATCTCTGATGACACGCGCTACCACCGCCAATCTTAAACTAAAATTCTGTTTTTTATTTCTGTTTTTTACACATGATGTTGAAAAACGCTAAGAATGGCGGAAAAAGGAGTGCAAGAATCTTAAACAGGCACAATAAAGTAAGCGCTTGTGGCATGAGGGCTGCCTACTTCTTCAATAGATAGCTGGACTATTTGATGTAATCATTTTGCGCCATTTTTGTATATTGTGTATACAAGTAATCATGTTGTTTTATTTAGATGTTGGATATGTTGTGCAGGCACACATATGTCGCAGTATTTACAAATATAATTAAAAATAACTTACACTCCTTGTTGCGTTGGAATTACGCTATTCTGGGATAAAAGCAATTTCATAGTTGCGTGTAGCGTGTTGGTGGTACTGATATTAAGATGCTGTCCAAGTACAAAAAGGTGCTTTTAAATTCATGAAATTGTCATGACTGATGCAAATATTCCTCAACAAACATCATAATATTTAGTCAATTGGATAAAATTAGTTTGTGGCAGTATGCATTAATTTCAGTCTAGCTATGTGAAGGTCGCGGTATGTACAGCTATTAGCCTGCGTGCTAGTATTGGGAGTAGGTCACACTCATAGAGTCGAACCAATTTTGTTGTTTTTTATGACCAAGTGAGCATGAACGTTTGTTTAGCCGAATGGTGTCTGACCCCATGAAGGTGCTCTTGCCAAAATGAAACTGATGGAATGAGTTTGTAGAGTAGGCATAGTAGCGGTTTTACATGTTCAGTGGTGTGTTTCGACCCTTCCACCACCTGGTACCCAGACCGTTCAGTTGTGAGGATTGCGCCCTCTCTCTGTCTAAAGTATTTCCAGGAAAGAACACCGTCCACATTTCCTAAGATAAATGTATACAAACTCATCTTCGTTGTATATGGGCCACCCATGGAACCGTTGGGCCTCCAGTCTGTATATAGCGTTTCCATTTATTTTCTTTCGCTATCCGCATTCGTGATTAAAGAATTTTATCACACGTTCAAAGCAGAATCGGGGTTCTCCGTCTCGGTGCAGCAGTGACATAAAAGTCACTGGGCGTAGAGAGGAGCTCTGCACGTCAGACTGATCCTAATGGTACATTCTATGATATTGTACACGAAACATTGGAGATTAATCCAGCAACCCCCATCGTATTATCTCCAGACGCATGATTGACGATACTATTAGTATTATTTACTTTACTAGTATTTACTATTTAGTTACTAAGCGCTACTACAAGTACAAGTACTACTGTAGTACTACTACTACTAGTACTAGTCATGCATCGATCATCCACCAACTGACCGCGCTTATGATCAAGATGAATGAGTGATGTGACTGTGATCGCGACTCGGCTGATTATGACTGTGAGTAGGTGCAGGTGTCCGCGATAGTGCTGCCTTATGTCCGAGGTGAAATCACTGCGTCTGTGAGTGTGACTACAAACGCGAACTCACGCTCACAGTGGCACTCTGAGACTGACCACTCCAGGTGACACCACTGAGACCAATGAATGATCTGTGTTTTGACAGCGTGTCATTCAATAGCTCTGCAAGTGAATCTTTGATCTTAGTCCAGTGCCACTTGCTACAGTCTGTACAGTGTACTACAAGCTGGTCTTGCCTGAAGCGTTTTTATATTTGCTGAAGTTAAAACTACAGATGAGCAACTAGAGTGCCTGATGGTTCTGCGTGAAAATATACAAACTTTGTAAATGGAATTTCGATACTACCACGGTTCTGAAGCACAAAGATTCTATCAATCTATCAGGCGCATCTACATGTCTACACGTCTCATGTTTTAGGGCTGCATAGAGTGATCATTACAAAATGAATGCTTTCCGGCAAACAGTCAGTCTACTGCTTAGAACTCCTATTCAGACATCAAATAGATATTTCAGTGGATCTCCTCAATGTTTACTGGAACAATATAACAGTGAAGATGGGATTTATCCGAAGCTAACTCCGAATCAAGTTACTGCCATTTTGGAGATGGGTCAGGATGATGCTGAGATCAATCACGAGGCAGTTCGGACGTGAGTATTCCCTGAAGACCAGCTTGTATCCTTTACCAGCGGATATGGCTATTCCCTGACCATAAGGTAGTTTCATAATAACCTTTAACTACCCGGTATTGACGGACATACCAAATATAAACCGTTACTCCCAGTGCCTTGTGTACTAAATTTATAGCAGTTATGTTTTATTCATATGTGTTATCGGAAGTTACTGTAAGCGACCATATAGACTGCTTTTCTGCTGACAGATAGTTTTTCTTGCATAAAATTGTGCTAGTGGTGTATGTCCTGCCACTATCCGTCCTCTACAATGGTCTACTGGGTATCTGATTCTGACTGCTGCACAATGGTCTACTGGGTGTCTGATTCTGACTCGTGCACAACGGTCTACTGGGTGTCTGATTCTGACTCCTGCACAACGGTCCACTGGGTATCTGATTCTGACTCCTGCACAACGGTCTACTGGGTGTCTGATTCTGACTCCTGCACAACGGTCTACTGGGTGTCTGATTCTGACTCCTGCACAACGGTCTACTGGGTATCTGATTCTGACTGCTGCACAACGGTCTACTGGGTATCTGATTCTGACTCCTGCACAATGATCTACTGGGTATCTGATTCTGACTCCTGCACAACGGTCTACTGGGTATCTGA
>Ga0224511_10004797_pt1 | contig 10373 bp, 5 predicted proteins | sample SF_May12_sed_USG_2_FD_169988 | JGI IMG/M metagenome (GOLD analysis project Ga0224511, IMG submission 169988) | Sediment microbial communities from San Francisco Bay, California, United States - SF_May12_sed_USGS_8_1 | ecosystem: Environmental > Aquatic > Marine > Sediment | place: USA... | reverse complement strand
TTGCATCTGTGGTTTTTGTGGATTCTGTAGGAACATTGTCTGTGTTAAAACTTTGACCACAGACAGGAATCTTCACATGTGTCTAAAACCTACAGAACTGGCAGCATTTTGCGTCATTTAGTTTGGAAACACTGCATTAATGTCTTTGGAGGCATTTTTATTTACATCCTTGTCTTTCTGAGTGAAAACAGTCTTTGTTTTTCAGGACTGGAACCCCTAGAAGGTCATATAGTATTACTTGTGTGGGGAATTAGTCATACAATTAAATCTACAACAATTCAATCATGACCTCTGAATCAAGAAGGGCAAGTGTCATTTAGTGAAGAAACTTCCAAGAAACAATGTGGCTTATGTGCATTTGTTAATGATTACCCCTAAGTCGGCTAAACATCCCAAGATAACTGTACATAGGTAAACTGACCGCCATGACAATGCATTATAAATATTGCAATCCACATAGAATTCAAGTATCGACAGAATGCATGAAATGACGTCTGATTCTCCGACAAATGCCGGAAAACCCATTATGTCAAACATTGCATATATATGCGCATAGCCAACGATACACATAAGATTTAGTCTTCTGATTGGCCCAAATGATGTTATGGCAAAACCTAATATCCCTCTTTTAGTCAAACCAAACTTTATTTCAGATGGTCCGACAAACGGGTTGTCTATACTTCAAATATATGCAAACAAACCCAGACTGGACATACCAATTTCTTTACAGAGGCCCATGACCGCATGGAATACGTCGGAGCTGAAGTCTGTCCTCATGTCCATGATCTGTAGGTCCGGCAGCTGGATGCGCAGGTTCTTGTGCATCGGCGTGAAGTGAAGCTTCGCATCTGCCTGCACGCCGTACTGGTCAAGTGTGGACCGTGACCGCTTTAGCCATCGGTTCTTGTCCGGCCACCACAGCGCATGGTCTGACCAGTCCATTGCTATGTCTGTAAGGAGAAGGGAAAACAGGGTTAAATCAGTACACTGATTTATGTGAGGACCTTCAAATAAATTGTATATAAAATATAACATTGTTTTTTTTAAATATGGATATAATGAGATATAAGATTTGTTTAATATTTTCTTTATTGTGAAGAATGGAAGGCTTTCTTTGTTTCTTATTAGATTTTGATAACAATTCAGAATTAAAATTGAAAGTTAAATTATAATGAAGTTCATCAAAACAACTGTTTTTGCAAGAAAATAAAGTCACACATATATATCTAAGGGATTCTAAGTGCATATCCTTGATCCATATAACAGTTTTGTTTCCATGATTTAATTACCCATCATATTTTACTCAAGGCCATCAAAAACGCATCAAGACCTCCAATAATGGTAATTAATATGAATAATTGAAAGGTCAGTGAATAATCAGGGAACATGTGCTGGGAAATACTTCCTTGAATCTGGTTCCCAGCTGAGATCAAGAAGCAACATGGCACCAGTGTTTTATCTCACTTCTTTGGAAATAGGAACGGGAACTTTTAGATTGGAATTGTTTTAGCACAAAAGATGCCATTTCTGCAATTAGAAATGGGGCCAAATATTGGCAACAAACTTGTTTGAAAAAAATCACTGGAAACTTTACATGTGTTCACAAAAGCTTGAACATAATCGAAAGAGTAAAATTAAAGGCAAACTTTATTGCTATTTGCATCATTACTAAAATTAAAGAAACTTTCATAAGTACCTTTTAATTAAATGTATTCTCTTTGATTTTGGATCACATTTTAGGTCATAACTTTTAAAATGTGATGCCATGTATGTGAACATTAATATGTGGATAGTAAATTTGCCATAAAAGGAAAAAATGTGTTACAAGTTTAAGGCCAAACATGGTATACCGTATTGTAAAATATCTGATATCAAAGAATTGCAATTTAGAGCTCAACTACTAAGCAAACCGCAACCAAGTTTACATGGTTACATAAACTTGTAACAGTAGTTTAATTGTAATTAAAACTCCTGAGCTTGTAACCACAAGAATGTAAGGAGTACATCAAACTCAATGAGACTCAATGAAACTCAACAATGTCAATTTATACCATCATATATGAACATCAGAAGCTGAAAGAGACCTGCTTCATTCAAACATATTAAAAATAGTTTGGGTTATGAGTGGTAGAAAAGGAATGGTATTTTAATGGTTTTTAATTCATAAAGAAATTATGTCATGTTAGGGAATGGCAAACTGTTTACAATATGAAATCATGAAGCATAAAGGCTTATTCAGGGTTTAGATTATAACAGATCTGTATCGTTTAAAGCTAATATCATTACGTATAGCCCACACAATATTGGGTAGAATTACAACAGAACATGGTTCAACAAAATTTGATAGCATATTTTCCAACAGAGAAATCCTAGTAAATCAATTGAAATTGACCCTTAAATATTTATCATTCTCAACAACTCATTAATTGTCGGAAATCAGATATCCTAAACCAAACAGTATGTTTCATAATGTACATAATTGAAGAGATATAAAAATGTCACAATGAATTTAAGATTTGTAAGCATTTGAATTAAATGTTATCATAGCCATCTCACTGTTAACACCATGAATTAATTTTGTCTATTCATTCCTGCCTTTCCAGGTCTTAGGATAATCACCTCATAAAATTGAAAATATAAAAAAACTGGACTTTGTTGGTGTTTTTGGATTGAAATATCATTCATGCACCTTTAATTGTAAACTTTTTTATCGTGCAACAAAAAACATTTCAAAATATAAGTAGACACAGTGGCTATGTCATCAGGAAGAAATGTTCTCACATTAAAAATACAAACAAACAGAAGACTCAGTATCCAACTGAAAAAAACAGCAAACAACAAATCAGAATGTAATGTAAGTAAACAACTCCTAATATCATTATATACAGGAGTTTAAACATTTTCCTGTGGCCTACAGAAAGTATAAAGATTGGTAGCCTGCCATCCTTTGTTTTAATTTATTATAGCCTGCCATCCATTGTTATAATTTATTATCAAACAAACTTTCTACTCAAGTTTACAGCTAAAAAGACATTCACCAAGAAAGACAGACAGAAAGGGGCTGGACCTCATTAGCCACATCACAGGTCCTTCATTACTTTAATGGCCCAAAATAACACACCGGGCGACGCCCACTAGTACTGATGACCGATTCAGACCGGTGTGTGTGTGCACAGCGCTGGACATCTCGATGTCCGACTGGTGTACATAATCAATGACACCGCTGGTAATGGTTTATGTCTAACTGCCCACTGTGACAGCCCTAACACCCTCCCATGTCACTCCATGCTCCTTCTTTATGGCATAAACAAATAATAGTTGTGTTTTAGGTCACCTGACCCTGTCTTAAGAAATGAGCAGCCACCGGGTTGTTTTATGTGCCTTTTTGGTTTTTGTTTGTTTTCCAAAACTTTTTTTTTAATTAAGGACCAAAATGATGACTAATAAGTAGGACAAAATAAAATAAATCCCTACCCTACCTAATTTTCAAGTGGTTACCAAAAAAAAACAACACTTTTTTCTTGAAAGGCCTTACTGTATATTCTTTTTTCTGTTTTCTCACCTGTCGGGTCACACAGTTTTTTTAATGTTGGTTGTAAATGCTGTTTATCTACAAGGGGTTATGTTGTTTTTCTCACATGGGCATGGACACACATTACAACCTTATTAATGGCACAAGGTCAGTGTCTTGACACAGATGACAGGCCAGCAAGGTGTTTGGTCTGGGGGCACAGGGATGTTACCTTGAATAGACTGCTGAGTAATATATACAACAACAACAGCAACACTTGTTGTACATCTAGGTAAGAGAACATGTGGGCTATTCAAACGTTTTTTGGGTCAGGTCAGACAATTACACTGTTTTGGTTTGTGAAGTGAACGAGACAATACTATTTTGGCCGAGGATGAACAGTTGCCCATACTCTATTACTCTTAAATGCAGTTAAATGAATGGCCCAAAAATGCTTTTACACAACAGTCAAACCAACTTATTGACCCCCCTCCTCAACTACCCTCCAATGGCTGAGAAAGACTGAACTATTGCCCAAAATCTTTAATGCAATAAGCTAGATGACTAAGACGGGTCAAACCAACGTATGATGCCCCCAAAGGGTTTTGTTTAAATATAACATCAGTCGGTTTGCCTAGTGTGTTTGGAACAAAAACAGCCAAAGAGGGACACACACAGAGTACTTGTTAAAAAGCACTTCAACCTGAATATGATATTAGGAATGTATAAACCACTCCAAATGAAATATCAACAATATTCCACTAGGCAAATATACCAGTGATAACACTAGTACTAATGCTATTTCCTGTTTACTGGTCATTCAACAAGCCCCATTGTTACAAGTGTCAAAACCTCTTATATTGTCAAGCACATACCCCTCCCACTTACATATATTAGGCCTGAAATTGCACCCCTCGCTATCCCAAACCATTCATTTTCTCGCCATAACCTACTCTTTTATCTGTAGACTAAATATTTTACCTAATTACCCGCAATTTTGCACTAAATTTCACCCAAATGAACTCATTTGCTTTGACAATTGATACCTTCTGTCTACCACAACTTTGGTTAAGTAATGTTCCGCCAACTTAGGGTATTTTCTTCCATTTTTTACCTTGAAATGTTGAATCATTTTGTCTTTTGCATTGTCTGCCCTGTGTGATACACAATTTCAATGCCCCAACGACCACCCCAGCAAAAGTAGAAGAGTAGGCCAGACTTTATTTACTACAGCTTTTTTGGCACCTCATCAAGAATTTGTCATAAATGGTTTTAAAACCTACAGCCTTTTGTTTGTATATAAAGGACATCCACCTTATATGAAAGGGTTAGCGTACAACCGTTTTAATACACACACAGGGTATTATTCATATAAATGATTTTACAGATTTTATGTAAACTCTGTATACATCAGAATAATCTATATAAAATAACATCTGCTTCGGATGAATTTTATTCAACAATCTAGCAGACCCCATAATGCAAATAATAAAAGGAATGTTATCCTTTAAATAATCTTCGTATAATCTTTGTATACGATGTTATTAACATATCATAACACTTATAAATTATTCATCGGACAATATACACCTCTGAAAACATATATTGTAATCATGGACAGAGAATAGTGATCACTTCGGGTGACTGAATACAAATTGAGTTAAAATACCAGAGATCAAACCGCAGATGATAACAGCCTGCCCTATGTTCCACATAAGTAAACAGAGCACACAAACAAATGTCGCAACTATTTTGTCTTACAATCTTTTTGATGACTTAGTTGACAATGATTCAGCATAAGACGGGAAGAATATGTTGGAAAATCGTCATTGTAGAAGTGAATAACATTACGACAGATATATATAACTTATAATTTGTTGTAAACAAGAATTTTTTTAAACATGGTGTTTTGCACTTTAAAAATGATGTTCAACTTACATCACATAACACTAGCCACCACACACAAACGCTTAGCATCTCTCTGATGGGCTCGCCACACAGCGGGCTCGGACATTAAGGGGGACTAGAAACAGGTCATAGGGCAATACGACATATCAATACAACTTATAAATACAATCATATTAACCTGTCACACATCAAGAGTTTCAAGGTAAAAGGTTGTAACTCCCTTTTGAAATAGAAACCAGGAGCTGTTTGCCTAAATAAAAACATGGTATAATTTGTAAAACCATAATCATATACAAAACATACTGAACATATTAATATTACTGGGTTATCATGAATATATTATCTGAACACATAAACAAGAGAGCGAATTATGTTCGACCAGAACAAGCTGCCAACTTATGACACAAAACAAGCTCTAATTTCTGGCAGCAAACAATGTTGTTTCTGATAACAGAGGTAATTGCATTACCACAACAATACTTCAGTGCAGGGCAGTACGCCATAATACAACAATGTGCATAATTTCACATACAAAAAAGCTGCCATATTATACATTTGAGGACGAAAAAAAATTGGAAAGGCTGAGTGCGATAACTCAGTTAATGAATTCAATTTCATTATCTCAATGTATACAAAAATAATGGTATACACAAAAGTAACAGCTGAGTATGCGTGAAAATGTACATATTAGCATTTGCCTGCCCCCTTTCTGCTTAAAAAATGGTGGGCAAGTGTTTAAACGGATGAGCTTTTTCTGGGATAAAAGACTGCCAGAATCACATATTAACAACAAATTGAAAAGATACTAACAATAATAAATTCATTAAATGCTACCAGAAATGGTGTCTATAGCCTTGAATGGCCTCTACATGCACCCAACATTGGTCATCTACTGACCTTCGCTTAACTGACCAACTTCTGTTACTGAAGGTTTTGAAGTTCATTACCATAATTATTATGATATAGCCTCTGAACCAAAATCTTGGTGAATTATTTTGACATTTTTTAAAAGCTATGAAAACAACACATTGAAATGTTGCATGGGTGTGCCTTATCATGTCTGGTTACACTTTGAATGCCTTCAATAATGTCAATGAGCAAATCCTTGCAATGGACACAAAGCGAGTTGTCAACGCTTATCTGGATTTCTTTGGAATTTCATTGACATATCTTAGTGTAAAGGTGTGAAGAATGCAATATGAAATAAAAGTAAACTCCCATTATTTTCGATTTCCGGCATTTTGTCCATAAATCAGAGACTGTATTAATATTCTGTCAGTTTATTACCAGAACTCCATTCAAGGCCAGCCGATAACAATCAATTTCTTCTCCATTAGGGCATCCCACTTCTGCCCTGTAATCTGGATTCAAACACCATGTTCAAATAAATTCCGTCCTGTACAAATATGGCAGTAATATCAGCAGTGTGGCAGGATCAATGCTGGAGCCACTTGTGGCGCTCAGCCTGGCATTCTGGGATATTGACCCTGGAAGCGATAAACGCCCCCTTTTATTGTCTTAAATACACCCAAGTACCCCAGTACAAATGCTGTTGCATTCTGATGTTGGATTTGGAGCCAAAAGCAACAGCTGTAAACCAAAACGATTAGTTCCTTGGAGGAAAACATCTTGGTGCTAGGTCAGGTAGTGCAAATAAATATGCAGTTTTTATTATAATTTTAGCCTTTTTTTAACATGTCATAATTCTATGCATTAAATGAACCAAATAATTTTGAGCAATAAAGGATCTCTCATCAATGACAACAACAAACAGGCTGACACAACAGAATCCCCAGATCCCCATATTAGCCAGGCCAGCATGCAGCCTGGCCTTTCACAGTCACAGACCATAAGACCTGACAGGTCTCTTCAAAACATATAAACCCCATTTGAAATGCAAATGACGTTAATCCCCTTATAATGACCAGGATATGGCAAATCCACTCAAAAATGTCAGAGGAACTTTGCAATGGAGCAATGCCGATTTATCGGATTTAAGAGGCTTTTCAAGGAGTAAAGAAGACCCATTTCAGTCTGTTCTCACCTGAGGCTACAAACAACTAGATCTTCAACGCCCCCTCGTACCCCCCACCGACTCTTCATACGGGAGTTATGTTGTGTTCAATACTTATGTTTGATTGTGATTGATCTTAAATGGCTTTTAAACCCTGAGGTGAAGGCATGCAATTTTAATGATTCAAAGCTGTAGTTCTCAAGAAATCTGCAATACAAAACACATTTTTGCATAATATATCTTGAAGATCACTAGGAGTGCTTGCTTCACACAACATGCAAACAGCAAATCATTCATAATTGCTTGTAATTTATTTATAATCTTTCATTTTCCAGGTGACATACTTTTGTTTGAAGACAGGTTTTTCAAGAAACACTATCAGAGTTTTCAATCAGTTTGCGGAATCGGTGTGCCTGGATAATGCTGGGTAATACATGTATAATGAGGGAAGATTTGTGTGAAGTCTGGCGTTCTCAAGTGTCTACAGGTAACATAATGGGCTCCGGAGTCTGCTAGCTTTGTGTAATATCAGAACTCAACTTAAAACACATAGATCTATTCTAATTGAAATTCTGGCTCTGACTCTGAGAGCTGATCTTTTTTCTTCTACAGATATTCATTCCTTTATTCTTAGGTAGTAGGGTTCTATATCTATGATTTTTTATGCATCTTATGTGGTGTGTGATGCTATAGAAATTAGTTCACCAACTGACATTAGACTGTTTTATACTTTTTATATATAACTGACAGAAATCAACGCAAAACAATTTGATGGAACATGGAAGAATCAGAGCCTCACTTCATATTCAAGCTGCTTCCACTTGGTTATACTCTTCAAAATGCTAAGAAATGAGTTGAATTTCAAATGAACCATCACAGAACCATTGAAACAGAACCAGTTTTCTCCTACCCCATCTCTCCAAGGAGCTTACTACAGCCACAGAAAATCAAAGAAACTGCTCTAAATCATAACCTATCTGGCTATATCATGATATGGCCATCAACATGAACCATGAATGAAGGAGTAATCAAGCCCCAAAACACATGGGGAGCATCCTAGGCAGGCTTGGCTTATCAGCTTCCATTGAAGTCGGCCAGATACCCGGCATTACAAACACACAGATACACACCTATAACATGGACGGGCCTAAATATTGCTATTGCATGTTCTACAGAAACATTAAGGTTAGATTTGAGTTCCATGTCAGATTAGCAGTTTAGCATTCTAGTTGCAATGCATGTTGAGAAATACAGAAGACAGATACACTTATAGCTGGGCAGGGCCAAACCTTGTCATTGGATGTGTTACAGATGCTTCAGGGTTCCATGATCAGCATTCAAAATGCAATACAGGTTTATAAAACAGATAGATACACTTACAGCTTACATAACACAGACTGTTGTTATTGCTTTGAGTTCCATGATTAGCAAGCATTCAAGTTGCAATGCAATCATGTTTATAAGAACATAAGGTACAGCCATACACCTATACTTGTATATAGGTTAGATCATCAAACGATTCTGCAGCCATTGCATGTATTTATGCATTGGGGAGGAATTTCAGCTGGATGATTAGCAGGTTCAAGTTGCAATGTATGTTATTTATTAAGACTTCAGTACAAAATAGATAAAGAACAGCAGTAGCTTGCAAGGAAGTTGTTGAGTTTAGCAACTGAATATAGAGAAATAGGAAAATGTTTCTGTCTATGAGAGCAAAAACAAATTGCAACATTCCATTCCAATAGCCCTTGACCGGACACAAAGAGGCAGGGTGTGATTTCAATTATCAAAGTAAAAACTAGATGGAGCTAATCTTTCACCTCGGCATGTCAGCAATGCGCTATAATACCCTTTCAAAGTCTTCTCAATGATACGAATAATCCAAAATATGCCTGAAACATAAACATGTCCATCTGGCTGGAAATTGGCCATAATGGCCGGACATTACGGGAGGCGGCCAGTTGATCCCCAGCTCCAGGTGTGAGGCCATTATTCTGCCTGGCTGACCCCTCGTTACCTCAGCAGGGGTCACAGTAGTTGTGTATTGATGCACCCGGGCCACTGGGTCACCTGGTCAGCCAAACAGTATACCACCATGATGTATATCTGGGGATTCTGTGCAGTACTGTACTAACTTGTACTAACATTAAGACTTAATACGTGGTTGCAATAAACCCAGGATTTTGTTATACCACCATTATGTATGTCTATTTCAAAGCTCAGACAATGTTGATTTTGTAACTGATGCTTTCCAAAGTACAGAACAAATCTGGATAACTGCACAATTTTTAACAGGAGTAAGTCAAGTCGAGCAATGAGCCTTCCTACAATGTACGGATTAAAAAAAAAATTATATTACATTTTTTCCCCTCCCCAAATGTTTTCTCATTCTCCACTTCTTATGTTTTTCTTGGCTGGACAACTCCTTTGAAATTTGTTCTTTTCAAATGGTACATGAACCACCCCTTGTTTACGCTCAGTACAGTCATGTGGTATATTTTATCAAACCTCAAGTTTTATGATACTAATGAAGATAAATGACCATAAACATATTAAACCCTGCTGGTCCTAAAAAAACTTTAGGGTCATTTGGGGTCAGTTATAGCCATCAATGCTTCTTACTGCAATAAATTAGCCATAAAACTTAAACACACCTTGCCTAAATCATTGACAACCATGAAAAAGTCAGAAAAATATGCTGAAACATTTAAATTTAAAGGTCTGATAATATAAACATGCCAGCCAAGACGAAGGTTCCATTGAATAAATAATCTTAGAATTTTTCAACATATATGTTTCAACAGAAATGCTCATAATATTTAATATAAAACTGCAAACAACATCTAACAAATTAGAAACTAGACCACTGTGACTCACTGACATCAGGAATTTAACCAGTAGACAAAGTCATAATTGTTCTTTTTTATGCATTGGGTTAAG
>Ga0224511_10004796_pt1 | contig 10373 bp, 6 predicted proteins | sample SF_May12_sed_USG_2_FD_169988 | JGI IMG/M metagenome (GOLD analysis project Ga0224511, IMG submission 169988) | Sediment microbial communities from San Francisco Bay, California, United States - SF_May12_sed_USGS_8_1 | ecosystem: Environmental > Aquatic > Marine > Sediment | place: USA... | reverse complement strand
ATTGTTTAATTATCAAATCTCGGATAAATTCCGACTTATCTTAGGTTAAAATGTTTCACCATTATTTTGATTAAGTGGAGTTTCAGCGTTCAGGAATTTATCTGAACGCGAATTATTTCAGCTACATAAACACCGGAAAACATTATCCGAAAATATGGTCAGTTACAAAGTTTCGATAATTTTGAAGGACTTACTTGAATGTTCGATTTCGATCATATTCTTCCTCGCCAAAGTCTAAAACAGTATCATCTGAACTAGCCATGTTTATGTTTACGTTCTATTATTGACGAAAAAAATGTTTGTTTGACAAAAATAATAACAGGAAGTTAGTCACCCTGCCATGTTGGAAACGGAAGTGGTATTTTTTGATCGATTATTTATAAAAAATAAGTATTAAAGAGCACTTATGCTGAGTATATCAATATTTTTGACACGTGTACTTACAATTAACAAGTTTAGCTTACATGAATATATAATAGTGCTCGATTGAAATGTTATGTTCATTTAATATGGCGTGAGTTATACGGTTAATCAGGCAGTATCAACTCTAGCAATGGGTACTTTCGGTTCAGAATGGTCATGGCCTAATCAGTGGGGTCAAGTTGCTCAAAAGCCTGCTATGGGCAAACCCAAACTATACAAACCTGAATTATCAATTTTACAGAGACCATGGTTTAAGCCTGTTTGTATTGCTCTGACAATCGGTGTTTTATCTGAAATCGCATATTACTGTTACAAGAAATGGAGGAAGCGAAGTCAAGGCATTTCGTCAGCCAAAAGTGAAAGTAAGGAAGTAGAAGAAGTTCTCTTCTTCCCCGACGCCCAGATCGCCTGCAAGGATCACTTTGTAGGTGAAGATGGTTGCAGTAGACAGAACTGTCGGTTCACCCATGAACACAACTCATTGAGCCGACTGTACCAGTTCTTGGACGAAGCGATCGTTTCCTTGGATGTTTGCGTTTTCGTCATATGTTGCGCCGATTTAGGCGATCTTCTGATCACGGCTCATAAGAGGAAGGTTAAAGTCCGCGTTATATGTGACGATGAACAGATTGACATCACTGGATCTCAGATATGGAAGCTCAGGAAAGCAGGTAATTTTAAGGCTGTAGTGTACACTAGACCGTATAATACTATAAATGTACAAGTCCGTCGTAGATCTTTTTCTACAATACTGGTATATTTAAAATTAGATCTATTTCTTCTTCTTTTTGTAAATATATTCAAAATATTCCACATATTTTACAAGTATAGTGGTGTTAAGTATTGTTGATGTATTAAGCCTTTAATATAATGATATATATGAACATATAGACGCACATTTGGTATGTAGCCTTGTAGGTATTAGTTTCACATACAGGGCAACTTTATAACTTAAATAAGCACACTTAGAATTTTATTTTTCAAAAAAACACTGAACATCTTAGAAGTACCGGGGCACAGAGGTGACATGGAGAAATATTTAAAATACCGCTACTATAACGTGGCCACGCAGTAGCTTTTATGTGCGCACGTAATAACGTTTACGTGGCGCACGCAATAGCTTTACGTGCGCACGTAATAATTGTCCAATGAAAATGCTCGTTATAGCGGCCATTATAACGAGCGTTTTCATTGGACAATTATTGCGTGGGCACGTAATAGCTACTGCGTGGCCACGTAATAACAGCGGTATTTTAAATATTTCTCCATGTCACCTCTGTGCCACCGTATAGAAGTGACCCGAATTCGTGTAGATCTATTTAACTCGTACTTTGTTACAGGTATTGCAGTGCGAACGGACAACTCCTCTTACCTGATGCATCACAAGTTCGTGATTGTCGATGGCCGCGTTTTGTTGTCAGGATCCTTTAACTGGACTCGCCAGGCCATTTCCGGTAACCAGGAGAACCTGCTCGCACTGAGCAATCGGCGCATCGTCCGTCTGTACGGCCGGGAGTTTGAGAAGCTATGGCGTCAGTTTGATCCCAAGAACTACACGGACAGTGCGTTACATCGCGCGCCTGACGCTGGTAGTGGCGAATCTGCGTTGTTTAATACTCAGAAATAATACATTATGGTTTTGTAGAGTTTTATTGCTTTCATGGACTGTGTGATATGACCACACAATTTTTCCTTTATAAGGAAAATAAGTGCCTCACTGTTGCTAGCATTTGTTGACATTGCTCAGGTTGTATTAGCTAAATGCATTTTATCGTCTTAATGTTTTGTACGTTTTATAACGCATTATGTTCATTACTAATAAACATTGGTGCTTTGAGGAACATTTTTTTATTTATCAAAAGTTTTAACCTGATGTGGACTTAAAATAAAATGATTAGTATATAGAAATACGACATCTTAGAGCGTTCTGACATAGAACATGCCCATGCCCACACATACCGCACTGGTTATGTAAATGATACTAGTCATGTGATGGTATTGCCCAGAATTATAACATGTATAGCTTTGGGGTAAAAAGGTAAGATATAAATGCCCATCCATCCTGCTGGAGAAAAGTTTCACGTGAATTTCTGTCGCAAATAATATTCTGAAATGAAAATGAATGTCGTTTCTACTAAGAACAAGATGTACACAATAACATGTAACATGTTCAATATTTATCTTACCCCACTTTCCAAATTGACAATTTTTTGTGTGTTGTTTGTTTTTTTCAGTCAAACTCCCTCGGAATGTCGTTCCGTCCAGTCCATGTCGGAAACGTGTCCAGTTTAAAACGCAATACTAGAATCACCACTTAGTGGGCTGTATGTTAAAATGTACCCTGGTATTTTTTCACGCAGTACCGGTATATGCACCCTCGGATTAATCTACATTGTTTACTTTATCAATAGTTTTTTTTTAAATCTGTTTTCTACCATTATAATTCACTCTCCGACTGTAGTCGTCAACCAAAAATATCGTTGGCAATTTATTTATATTTTGGCAAAAACAATTGGCTCCTTGGATTCTGTACGGACTATCATCAAATCACTTTCAAGTAAATAAAAGGTTATAAAGGTTTGAGTCAAACATTTTTTATCAAGGTGATCTTAATGGTTATTGGTATCCGTCCATTGTCAGTAATGGTAAAACTTGATGTAACCATTTTTTCTTGATTATTTTATTGATATGTTACACGTTCGTTACACTCACTACTTTTAACATTCCCTCCACTGTTGTATTATTAAATAATGTAAATGACATACATATTATATGATTTGATATTTTTTATTTATATGACGAAAGAGGACCACACAAAAACAAATTCAGTTGTAATGGATTAACGGATAATTCGGACTCGCCTGTATGTTACTTTTATATTTACAATAAAAATAAGTTGATACAAATAAATAAATGTTTATTTAATAAATAAATTTAGCGAACGCCGATCCATGTGTTGGTAGTTTGTTGATGATATTAAACATAAAGGAAATATCTCTGTTATAGGATGTGCTATACAGTGGATAGTGAACACTAAACGTGTGTGGTACAGTAAGGTCCGTTTACATTGATACATTGATAGTTTTAATACACCTTGAAATCCCTCATCATCGTCGAAGGTTAACCCTTTCCATACATCACCACATTACGCTATTTAAACGGAAGGCTGACAAGTAGCTAATTTGCTCTAAATATGGAGATATTTCACCTATTGACAAATTGTGTGGATGGTTTGTTAAGATTACGAGTCGCAAATTGGACGTAGCGCAACAAATTGTGAAGCAGTGGAATTTGATCTGGACCCCTTTTACAAACATTCTCACGGGAGATGACATTCTCTTCATCGAAATTGTTATGAAATTGAAATAAAGAAGAAAACACACAAATTTAGCAGTTATTTAGCTGTTTTACATACTTTTTTGCAAATGGACGATGCTTGAAAGACAAACATGCGTTCTAAATCAAACAAATGACATTTGCATTGTCGTTTCAGTCGTGGATAAGTTGAGGAAAAACGTCGGATAATGATTGTCAGATGCAACTTTAAACAATATTAGAAACCAAACGTTTTGTGATGAACTTGATGTGGCAACTTAAATATTGACTTGTGTGGACTTGGACTGTTGGAAAAAATGTACATTGAGCTAATTGGCACCCCGAAGGTATGTATAGATGACATGAGGATAAACTTATCACGTTCAATTTCCCGCCAAAGCGCTGGTTAATTAAATATACATACTTTGTAGTTAATTGTCTTCTTTTATCGAGCAATTATAATACATTGCACTAGCAATTAATAGTTTCAACTGAAACTAAATATTTGAAAGTATTAATTGAACATACTTTCCTTTTTAATGTTTTACCGTTACGTGACGTTATGATTTAGTATCATGTTGTATGGACATAAAGATGTTACCTTTATCGTGTAGGCGTTTCGTATATACATTTACCCACATTTTTAAGTCATTTTAACATAGTTAAAAACATGACATTAAAATACTTAATGTGTTTAATATACTGCTAGTATTTTTCATATGTTTTTTTAGTACTGAATGCTAACAATACAGAAATTCAGATGTACATCAAAAGTAACCACTTTAAACGTCAATAACAATCATAAACACATCTATGTTGCTTTAACCGGGCTAAACAAAACTCTTTGTATCTTGCAAATATAGCTCATTTTATGCTCCCATGACGTTATAGGTTCTCTTGTCCGGATGGCTATGACTCGAACTTTGTTTTTTGCGTAGCGCACTTCCTTGTTAAATAAAATAAGTTAAACACGTATGCGATCAACCGATTTTGTTTCAGGGGAGTGTAGCCAGAACCAGAACTTTTTGAAGACACAATAATACTTTCCTTTTAATATTACAGGCTTAAACTGCTAGGTCTGTATCTATATACCCTAATAATTGGTCACAAAGTGTGTTTATGGTAAGTATACTAAATGAATTAAAATTGCCAAAGGAATTGCACAATTATATTTAATGACAAATTTTGTGTTTTGGACAAAACATTGAAGTAAAAACATAACAACAAAACAAGACCCACGAATCGAACCCAGGACTTCTTGCAACGCAGTTGGATGCGTTACCGAGACAACTGAACGTGTCCATTGAAGTCAAGCTATTTAACTGTTTCAACGTAATGGGCCGAAACATAAATCTTTTTGTAATATTTTAACATGCATGGATAAGTAAGATGTAAAACAATTCTGGTCAAACGATACCGGCATAGCATCTGTAAATGTTGAGGAGTTGTACAACTATTTCAACAGCACTAAGACACCGTGACTTTTTAAGTTTTACGCCATTCATCTTAACCTCACACTGGCCAGAGTCCGAGATTGAACTCTACCGGACCCGAGTGAAACTACTAGTATTATGTAACCGTTTAGATCTATCTCAATGGACGCACATAATCAGGTGTCGTCTGCTGGTGTGAAATCAAATCCGATCGTACCGAAACTTCATTACGTTGTTAAATCACTCGTGAAATCACAACACAGGAAATGCCGAAATAATGAAGTGCAAATAGTTGCTAAACGTGTTTGTAGTTGTTACAGGCGTGCAATTTAATGCACGTTTACAATAATACCATATCATTTGTTTTGAAGATGAAGTACTAATAGTAAAACGTTTGGACTAGTTTCAAAATCTTAAAATTAATCATATGCACACAGTTAAGTTTGTTTTGATATTTAATTGAGGATGCTTTCAAGCATCTTAAACATGTTCAAATAAAACATAGCTCATTTATTACGTCAATATAGTAAGCACGTGTCAAATTTACCAGTACATTATTATGTATGCTAGAGCTACATAACATCTTTTAGCACATATGTTATATATTGCTTACAAATTGGGGGCCAAAATAAAATAATTTTTGTTTTTCATCTTTACCGACCAACAGTTTCAGAGGTGTCGTTGTTTGTTAGGAAATAATATGTTTTTACTGCACTACAGGGCTTGTCAACATGTTTTTCAATCAATAGCACAATCATAATGTTATTTAATTTGTATGGAATAGCATGCCCTGGCATTTTGAGTCGAGGCGACTTTGACGGATCGCGTTGTATACGGAAAAAACAAATTGAATGTAAATTTAAACCTGGGTGCAATATTCAAAATGTTGATTTTTTTTCTCTTCAAAACAACTACATAATATTATAATGCGTACATATATTTATACATGCGATTCGGTTTCACTTTTTGTCCAAACCATACCCACGTTTTACAGGGTGTTAAATAAACAAAAATAATTAGTTCGCCTGGAAAACAACGCCCAAATGGAAGCATTGGTGACCTTCACATGGTCTGAAAGCAGTAACGTTAGAGTACACACTCCCAGTCGGTTAAGGTATTTCAAGAATCAAGATTGAAAAACAATACATGAACGTTTAAGCGTTCAACGTTAAAAAGACACTCGCTGTGTTCTCATAAATTCGCCCATCGTCGAAAACTAACATTTGTTGAATAGTTTTGCATCCGAAACTACTTTTCCTGTACATCTTTCTCTCGATTACTCATCGCATTCTTCGAACAAGTTGGATAAAAAAGTGTGGAGGTGGTTATCCTATTTGATATAAAATGCAAATGTTTGTTGCAGCTTCGTCTGTTTGATGCACACTAAACACGCGTTGAAATTTGAAGTTAATTCCGGAATTATACCAATGTGTTTTATAACATAAGAGATTTATAAATTTCTGGAAACAATCTTGTACATATTACAAGTTTATAAATAACAGGATCTTTTCATTGGAAAAGGCACAGCTTGAAGTGAGGTAACGCTAAAAACACCAAACACTGTAATATCTTTAATTACTTAAACAAATGGCGTTTCGAAATCAGACAAACTATACCTGTATTTGAAACCACGAGCATTCGCCCACCTTTCTGCCAGGTACAATATTAGAATGCAGTCGGTATGCTCCGTAACTGGTTCCTATAGCAACCGTACGGTCTGAAAATCAGATTTTGGCAGATAGCACCATGTAGATAGAGAATTCTGGGCAGAAGAAAGTTCCCTGCTTCTTGTTTACCTGTATATCAATCTGTCTGTGCTCTCTACAACGGTACGTAGGTTTCGGATCCCACTTCTGGAAGAAATATTATAACTGCGTTAGGATAAAAGTGTTATTTACATATAAATTCAGAATTGAGGGTCGGGATACTAACTGTGTCGTGTTCTTGTAGTGGAGTAGCCCTGGTCAAGTCGCCATGGAGACCATTTGGCTGCAGCGACCCAGCGCGGACATTCCCTGGGGCTTCCGGTTGCAAGGAGGTCGCGAGTTCGCCGCGCCCCTGTCCGTACAGAGGGTACGTTTTATAAACAAATTTTATTTATTTCTAAGTTTCTCGTTTATAATAAAAATCATGTTACATTTAATATAAATAAGATTTTGTCAAAATTGTTATTTTATTAGTGTGCGATAATCACGGCATTAAATGTTAAGTTATATATTATGAGCTTAATATGCTGCTGTCTTAATATTATCTGTATGTGCAGCAATACATGTGTACATGTTGTACACAATAATTATAATATAGGATCTATAATGAATTCTAAATAATAGGAAATCAAAAATAAAGAGTACGCTAATCTAGCATGGTAAAGAATGCACCTTTGTAACGTTTAGGGGACTTGGCAACATGTTCAACGATATAAGGGTCGTATACATCTGTTCATAGTAACTCAAGTAGCGGTGCCCAAGAGGCAAACTAAAATCATACAATTAAAAAAACTGTATATTTTCATCAAAGACATTTTAGATCCATGTTCTTGATGGCCTACAGTTTGATCGAGACGACTTCCGTATCTCATTACCCACCCCGGGTCATCTTAGTTCCTTTGGTTCATGTCTGGGAATCATATCCTGTCTTACCTTTATGATAACAGACAGACCGACTCGTTCGGACGATCGCACATGTACAATATTAACCGTTGTAAGACCTCATAACGTCTCTCCGCAAGTGGTAATTAGTATACTTTGAGTGTATGCCAATCGTCAAGTGTTTTGTATATTTTCCAACAAATCAATTGCAAATGTAAAACATACATGTGTACGTTAAATTTTCAAATATATTTTATACAATGATGAAAATGTTAACATTTGCTAGGTACTTATATCTAAGTTGATTTGTATTATAGAACTTAGTTTCGTTCCATTGCTTTCATGTTTGAAGTCACAAAGGTGTTGAAAATATGTTTTAAAGAAACCAATCATTAGACTTAGAGAATTGTCCCTAGGAGACTTTGTATGCGAGTACATGTATGTTTTAAATGTCAACAATGCACTGCTTATTCTTTCTTAAATAAAACTACATTTCAATACACCATTTTTTAAATATAAAGTAGATCGAAATGAGATTATACAGTGCCCCTGTTCGTAATTTAAGAGCTGTATATCACAACCACTCTACCGTGCTCGTTTGTTTATAGTGGGTGGATCTGTTTTTCCCGAACGTTGCACGGTGGAGCATTATTATCTGCAGAATGTGCATTCAGTTGAATTATCTCGATTTGTTCCAATGGGTCACCCCACACACTCAACATGGGGTTTCTTTTTTTAAAGCGGTTCATAAAACATGAAGGTTATTTTTTATATGTATAACTTCCAATTTTCACCATTTGGCGGGTTTTCGCGTGGCGACCTTTCGCGTTTTCGCCCCGAAAACACGTTTATACGACATGGCACAAATCAACCACCATAATTTCTCAGATAATACCAGAACATTGTTCCTATGTGTCGGTGCTTTACAAATAACAATTAAGAGCAGCTTGGTCCGTTCACGGAAAACTTAGACATCTAGGATACTACCGGTTTCTGTTACCCTTTACTGAAACATACATGCACCATTCTAAGTAGAGGCTTGCACTGCCATGGATTACCGGTAGCCCTAAATTAAGCTTACATATGGTACAACTAGTCATATTTGCTCACGAAAGCAATAAAAACTCAGTATTTGGCCCATAACTCTGTCAAAAAATTAAATGGATTGTAACCCAAATCGAACTCGACCTGTGTTTTGATATTATATATCAACATACCAAATTTGAATTGAATCAATGCAGTCTTTCAAAAGTTATTGAGCGGACACCCAATTTTGATAAGGGACGGACGCACGGACGCACGGACGCACGGACTCACGCACGGACAGGGGTAACACTTAATGCCCCTTCACCATTCTTTGAATGGCGGGGGCATAAAAATATTGAGGAATAAAATTCCCCTGTCATAACTTAAATATGATTTAAACGTGACATAGTAATTATGGACTTTTCAAAAACGATTCCAAGTTTTGCGCATTTCTAGGAACATTATTTTGTATCTGAAATGTTGAAAAAAATCAGTAAAAACAGTTACCGAATCGATACATAATATGATAGATGTTACGTAATATCTTGAATTACATCAGTTCATTTGAATAAAAACGATCGTTCCGCGATGTTCAAGCTCCGTGGTGATGTCAGTGCCCGCCACTGCCAGGAATGTCGGGTATTGTGTAGGCGAGTGATATTCATCTTCTATTCAACACATGATTTACAGGTGACCTACGTGTACAAAGTCTCTTGAAAGAAAAAGTGTTCATATTGCTCTATTGGATCTTGAAGTGATGTGTACTCAAGTGTTTTCCGTCATAACATTTGGTTCCACTTGTGTGAAAACTATTGCGTTTACCGGTATATATTATGCAAATATTTATTGTTCTTGCTGATATAAGACAAATACACCGCAAATTAGGGACACGAAAAAAGACTGACGACACCACATCGCACCCAGAAGCAATGACTTACATGTACATAGATGCAACGTAACATGCAACACATGTTTTTCAGACCATCGGATGCCAATGACAAAATCATAAAAAAATAAAAGCAACTTTATATCATCATACACTTCCCAGAGTTTGATCAATTTGTAAAATCATTTACCATTTTTATTAAGCATGTTCGATCCGTATGCTTGTAAGAAATGTATAAACCAGATTGCACCCGAAAACATATCCTTGTGGGAGTGAGTTCAGAGAGCATTCTCACCTGCTAGTTGTGTGTGGACAGATTAATTACTCATAAACCGCACCGTTATGATTCTGAACACATGGTTGGAACCAAAGGTGGCCAAATCAACGGCCAGTCCATGTAACCAAGAGTCCTTATCTACCGATATATATTGGCCGTGAACCCTGTGATATATAATTACTGCTCGCTGATAAGCCTGTTTGGCTGGAGACAGTTGGTGGTCGTCGAAGGCCTGCCAATGAAGTTGTGTGTATCGTGGTATAGCTTCTTTATCTCCATGGCTGTCATGATCGACTCAGTTAAGGTGGTGATACATGTTGAAATGCCCAAAGCAGCCCCCAAAAAGTCCATTTGTCATTTTCAAAAACTAGAGATGATATTGAAATGAAATAAGCAAAATACTGTGAGGTTACCTCAAAAGTACC
>Ga0224511_10004794_pt1 | contig 10374 bp, 5 predicted proteins | sample SF_May12_sed_USG_2_FD_169988 | JGI IMG/M metagenome (GOLD analysis project Ga0224511, IMG submission 169988) | Sediment microbial communities from San Francisco Bay, California, United States - SF_May12_sed_USGS_8_1 | ecosystem: Environmental > Aquatic > Marine > Sediment | place: USA... | reverse complement strand
ACCAATCACTATAGACGAACAACAAGGATTAAACAAACACCACGAAAGCCGGGTTATAATTGCTGCAATAAAAACTTTGATCATCAGGGCAATCATTGCATAGAACAATAAAATAATCAACGGGCGATGGTCAGACTCTCAACCCGTGTTTATGACACATATTTCTGACTAATCCGTTGTGACCACGTCCGAGCAGACCGGCGGAGACGTTTACTGAACGTGCAAGGTAAACCTTGAGTGGGACGCCGAAAAGCCCGTCATTTCTGTATAACGAAGACTAGCCAAATTATTGGGGCGGCAGCCGCCGCCCCTGCCGCCCCGTTATCTACGCCCTTACTTGCATCATGTGTTCATTACCCGTTTTGCCATTTTCAACTTTGCATTTAAAAAGTATACGTCTTGAACCGTTTTACATAAAGAATGTCAGATATAAATGAGTGTAAACACTAGAAATGAATTTCCTGGTTAATGGCAATATCGGTGCATGAACTAAGTTGGTCAAGTTAAACACATGTGGAGTACTTCAGACAACACACACTTCAGACCAACTGTGTTTATACACCGATTATGTCATAAATCATAATTAATTAATTAAAACATTTTTATAACTTTTCATTATTTTGGTTGTTGTTTTTCTTCTTACGGATGTATTGTGATACGGTCATTACATGGAATGACTTAATATTTTCTTGTCGAACTCTTGTCTTACAGGCTTTCCTTTCCGACGCAAGTCACAATACACCATTATAGGAGCTGTCGCGAGAATTGGAAGCGCAAAAACACCTGAGGGCATTACGAAACTATGGAACGTAAATTTGTTTCAAGAAAAGGAGGATGTTGATGCCAAGCGTGTACGTCTATGTGATCGCTTTAAACGCGTTCAAATATCTTCAGTGCTAAGACTTGGGAATGCAATACGAAGTAACGTAAGACATGTCAGGGAATTGATTGGATTGTAAACTACCTACGGTGAGAATAGACCATTCCGCAGCTGTCAACCATGATTATTTATAACAGTTCATGGTCAAAATAATCCAATATATTAGGATTATATTGTCAGATGACAAGCTGACCTGGTAAATACTAAAGAAAGCCTACTTCCTGTTTGTGATAAAGTTTATAACAAGATCGAATAAAATATACCGCATTGGGAGGAGCTTAAATTTATTTAGAACTATGCATTACAGTTTTAAAGAGTTTAAACTACTGTGTTGTATCACAGTTTGTCTTGAATCGATAAATATGTGTGTAACGTGTTTAGGGCAATTACGCATTAACCATTTTACTGTTTATGTTGTCTGGTACTTTATGCTTTAATTCAACAGGATTTTAACAACAAACGAAAACTTAGATGTGTATTTGTCGACTTCTACAAATTTATTTAATTCGTTTACTAGAAAAGCAGTGCTTTTACAACTAGATACAATAAACAATATTATAAACATGTCGTTTTAGAGTTAAAATGCAATATTGTTTTTGTTGAATGTCACTGTTTCTCAATTTAGTATAGTATATTTACGTGTTAACTTTTTATTGTTAGACAAACATTGCACTATAAACAAAGGTGCATTGAAGACCTGGTGTTGAATACATGTAACAACTATCATTACGACAAAGCAACACGTTCACAAAAATCAAGCTGGACTGTAAATTAACAAATTGCACCGGAACATGCCTTCTTCATCACGACTATGCTTATTTCGTAATCTTTCTAACCCGTAAGGTGATCTTTAAGATAAAATGGTGTATATATAGCTACTGCACTAAGACAAGTCTTTTTCTGTTGGAAAAATATCTAGTTTAAAATGTTGACGGTTGCATTGATCCTATGCTGTTTTGGCATCGCATTAAGGTAATGTTTTTTATCAAATCAAGTATTCTTAATTACTACTAAACATCATTAATTTGACAAAAAAATACACCGTGATCTAAATAGTATGTTAAACATTTGGCATGGTGATTAACAATACACATTATATGACTCAATGACATGTTTACATTGATGTTTATTATGAAAGAAAAAGTGTTTCTTAAACTTAAACAAATTTTAAATACATTAAATGTGTGTTTTTACGACAAACAGCGAGAACATTCAGTGCTGGACGCTGGAACAGATCACTGACTTGATCTACCAGGACAATGATCTGAACCAAGACGGCAGCCTTGACATGGGTGAACTATACGCAATGCTCACTGGCTGGGGTATTGTAGGTAAGGTGGTAACATTCAATAAATTAGGCATTACCAATAAACGAGTATAGGTCATTAGCTTAAAATCCACGAATCCTACCGATAAACAAATCCAATATATAAAGAAAAATAAACTTTGATATTACACACACAATCACTACTTTTTGTTTGCTGTTTATTGTATTTCGTTTGTGTCGTTGTTTGTCATCTTTTTAATTAACACACACCAACCCTGTTATACAAAGTTGGCATGCGAATTCGACTTGAATGAAAAAGCCATACATGTACTTATAAACATAACGCAAAGGTATGTCTTGTTTAATGCAGCGGGTGGTCAGGGAGCTCCTTTGAGCGAGTTTGCCAACCAGTGGGTTGCCAAATACCATGACACACACGCCGTCGCTCACGCGTTCGCCGTCAATCTTGATGTGGATGGCGACCACTTTATTTCCTCACAGGACCTCATTGTTCTTCTAACCAGATATGATACAAATGGTATGTATATTGTGTTGTGTCATAAGATACATAATGTTGAATGATTAAGCTTGAATAAAAGAACCTGATTCCGTATACCATAACTCGATGCTTATGATATAGGTATGGTTTGTTGTGAAGACATCTATTTCGATTCTTATGCGCGTTAGCTTAATTGTGTAGTTGACATTTTCTGGTCTTCTGGGAGTATGGAGTGTGTGTTGTTTTGGTTTGAAATACAGTTTCGCTCATGTGCTGGGGTAATGTCAGTGGTGGAGTATCAATCAAATCATGAACATCTTTAGCATACAGACTTATCTTATGCGAGTTATGCTTCCTCAGAACTTTCCCTTTCCTCAGATTAGAAAAGAATTTATTTTATTCATCGTTAACCTTGTATCACATAACTGGCTACACGTTTTAAACGGCAAATAGCACACCGAAGTATTTAGAATTGTATCATATTTTTTTTTTATAATTTTGGTAAGCATTGATAATACAACCCTCTATTTCAACATGTTAAGTTAATACATGTTCCCTTTCTGTTAAGACTTAATTACATGATTTTGGTTTTTATGTATATTAGTTGTTTTATCAAAAGTTATGTCTATATCAGGGAACACTGTATAATACAAACGGATTATTTGTTAGTATGTTGATCCGTCGGTTGTATCACTTCGAGTTGCCTGTGTAAAGTCATATCTCGCGAGACCGGAGGTCTCCATTCTAAGAATAGCATCGATGAGACGTCACTTTTGATTACACAAGGCGTGAGTGTGATACGGAATTTAAATCCGTTACACACGGTAGAAGCACGATACAATTTTTTTAAATCCAGTTTGTTGTATTCCTTAACTTGTATTGTTTAAAGATCATTGGTAGGTATATAATAAAGTCCGTTACGTTTCAGCGAATGGGCAGGCTGAGAAGGCAGAATTTTTGACGTTCCTCAATGCGGTTCGTATTATTGTATCATATACAGTTTGTTTTGTGTACGTTATACGTGTTGGGTTATAGAATTACCTGATACCTTATATAAATGTAATTTGGTATTTTTACTGTTTCCTAAAATTCTTAAAACGGTCCCCGTTCATGAACTGTTGACCGTTCAATAGTGTCGACTGTTTACACTGACGTCATAGAAAATTCCACTTTTGTTTAGTGTTTTTTTGAAATTAAAAAAATGTTCACGTTCGCGAACTGTTGACCTGTCAATACCGTCTGTTTCCCTCGTGTGCTGTGACGTCAATGATCAGGTTATAAACAGTTATTTCAAATGGCATTTAGGAACAGTCCAACAGTTGTCCCTCGGTGTTGAGGATAGTGTTTTCAAAGCACTACCCCCACCTCGGGCCAACAGTTCGGCTGTTCCCAAATCAAATATGGAAAAACTGTATAGTTTTTACGAATTAATTGGTGTTGACAAGAACAGACCGATTACCTTTAATAAAACTATGTTCACCATAAAGTATATCTAATATACAGAATACTTTCTTTTCAGGAGCATCCAACCAAAGGAAATGGCAACCATGGCTGTCACTGAGCTATCCATTCAAACATATAAAATCTTTTTGAAAAATATATTTGATGAAAAAAACAGTTACCTGCTAAAATGTAATACAATAAAACAATTTAATTCGTTAATAAATGTGCAAACGCCTACGATTGAAATCATGTGTTAGCTTCCTTCTTATCATACAAAAATGAACGACGTGAATATTTTGATTGCTATTTGTTAACATGGCATACTCTCAGTTAACAAATACAAAACATATACAGTTTTTATACAGTGTGTAAGGTTTAAGAATAAAGAATAAATCACTAAACACAAAATATCTGCGCCAAGCATTTGCTCTTCGGACAACCGCTAAAGCATTTTAATTACATAAGATGTTTGGCAAGCGAAAAACCCGATGTTTTCAAAACAAGAAACGCCGAATCAATTATTATATATTTACCAAACGCCATTGTTAACCTGCAAACATGTTAGCAAATAATATATTTGAACACATGAACTCAGTACTTTATACTCAGTGTTTAGCGCTGTTCCGTCTGAAAATTTGAATCCATCTCTGTTTTACTCTTTTATAGTACGTAAAAAACCGTAAACACAATACAGTATGACATTTGAAGGAAAAGGGTGTGTCAAATCGGTACTAATGTGACAATATCTGTGTATTATTGCTGAGTGACTCTTTGCCTTGCCCGATGTCACTGTGATCGCAACACGTTTTAACTACCTCGCATGGTGATGGCAGCATGTTGTTTAAAAGTGTGTATTAACATTACTTGTCGATAATAAATTTATCGAAGTTCAAAGACCTTACTTTTACACGACTTGTCTGAGCGAAAATACATTTTGCTATAATTATGACATTTTTTTCATATGTATTATTTATTATTCGATAAAGAACAGCCATCAATCCCTTCATGCGTGTGCTTGTCGACACACGTCCCGTTGTTTAAGCACACAGTAAGCAATTAGTACAAGACAACATGTTTTGATGTCCTTATTAAAGGTCCTTTGTTTTATGAAATAAACATACATTTGTCCTATTAAATTATATGCACGTTACGCATACACAGGTGCTTCAATATTTGTTTTCTTCCAATAACATGTGGGGTAATAATATGTGTCCAAGTCTGACATTTTGGGTCCAAATGGCAATTTAAGCGATATTAAGAATTTAGTATCGTTTGAAAGGGAATTGTTTGAAGAATTCCTATTAATTATGTCAATTTCATCACTGAAATACATGCCTTAAACACCATAAACGGTGTACATGTCAATTATATGGCCATTACAATTTAATCAATACATTGGTGGTTATTTTAATAAGATATGATATATTTATATCACTTGTAAAGAATTTTGTCACTGAAAATATTTTTACAGTTTCTATGGGCCAGTAAAAATCCTCTTAAAATCATAATAATTTGATGCATTACTTTGACGTCATTTTACTAAGTGACGTCATTTGAGCAATTGGACCCAAAGTCACACGTCGGGTCACATATGTAAAATTCAGATACTTGTAATAAAAATGAGATTAGAAAACTGTCGTTGTTTTTCACAGGCACACACTTTTACGTGGGCACACCTGCTCGCGCACTCGATTGAATTATGTTTACTATATTCATACCAAGCAGAGTTGTATAAATATAATGCATTCCTAAATCGCGCTCAAAATACATTTTACACTTAACAGATCTTGTAGGTATACTTTGTAGGTATACATCTTTATACATAAAGGCTCATATCTCAGTCAATAATTGCCCTATCACGGAAAAACAAAACACTGATGGAATAATGCTTGATAATATTCCATGGTTGCATGTTATTAAAAAACACTTAAATTTAGTTATGTATAAATCTAGACTGCTAATCTGAGCATCAATTGCTTTAATAATTTTCCAACAGACAGAAAAAATATGTTAAATCTGGATACCTAAGCTTGTTAAGTTTTTTAACCAACTCGATCCTATAACACAACTGGAAGGAAATAAGTCGTGTCTGCATTAGAAGATACCTTTCAGACGAACTTATTCCAACACATTCAAGGACAAAGGATTCACTGGCATTTAGCAAGTCTTAAATCAAAGCCAAACACGAGCAACACTAGATGTACAATCTACTACATATTATAGCACAAAACGATATCCTACATTGAGATGTCTACCATAGGCTTCAAGTATTTCCACACGGCCTTGAAGATACGTGAAAGTACATCACAGGATTATCTTGTACCGGTTTTTGGCCGGCTTACGACTATAAACTTAGATGTGCTCAATAGTTTTGTAATTACAAAAAAAGCTTAGACGGTCCCATCACCTTTTGCAAAGTAATAAAATTGTTTTAAAAATACTGGTAATTCGATATTAAAGTTATTCTTAGAATGTGAATTTCAGTCAGGACATAAATGCTACTAATGGTTCAAATTAACAAGTCATTATACGTAATATTCCCACGGTGTATTGCATGCTAGCTCTTCATGTGTACTTTGCCAATTTTACCATTCAGGATCCCATCAAAGCAACCAGAATGATTTTCAATCTTTATATTTACATTCTTAACTGAAATAATGCGCTATATTAAAGTTCATTTTTACATTATATATGACTGTTTTAAGTGAATACAATAACCTTGTCAGCGGGAGGAAAATGCTGTTCTTCCTTCCCTCATAACACATTCTGATTTTTTATTACTCACTATAAATGTAGAACATCCAAATGAATAAATATTGCTTTAAAACTGACGAGTCGCAAATTAAAAAAAGTAATTGTTACAGTACATACACAGATAAATTTACTGTTTAAAGGGGCGCAACTAATAAATTAGGCCGTTTGAGTATTGATTTTATTGTGCTGTGCTGCAACAAAGTGTCCAGTACGGCAAGTTTTTTTATGCATTGTAAACATTAACGTTGCAAAATTGAAACAAGTTTGGGTGTTTTTCTACAGATTTTTTTCATAAATGGAGGAAAAGAAAATAAGTATTGCGTGTTTTAGCTTCAGATTATGTTGCAAAAAAGTTCTTTTTATGCGTGCAGTATTTGCTTAGGAAAATTGTTATTTAAACTTAAAGAAATGAAAAAGAAGGTCAAACAGAAGACAGGATTCCGTTGGAAAAGTGTCTTTAAATCAATGTTTATCCTTTTATTGACAACAATTAACAATGAGCAGTCGTCTATCGTTAGCAAGCTATCAATTTACTTGGCGACACATGTGACAATCTACTCGATTAGGTAGGTCGAGTTTTGATTTTAAATAATAAACAGTTTACAATGTAGAATGTTACAAACAGTCTACGACAGTGATGAAGCTTTGTAACGCAATAGTTTTCCTTATCATGCTGGTTGAATGTAAATATTATTACATGAAGGTCTTTACTATGTAATCAACACTGTATCTTCTTCCCTTCCCCATAATTTCCGTCTGTGTACATTGATATAAAATATCGGCAACAAAAACGTTTTATCTACGACACAATTTAATGTTGGCCTGAATGAACAAACTGGCCAATAACTGACTGTGCGAATGCTCTTTATACTGAATACGCGTATTGCCATATTAAGTTAGTCGGATAAAGTTCCTAAAATAAGTAAAACAACGCAAATGACAGAAAACATATTTTCAAATGTAAACACCATACAATCACTAATTGCAGAGGAACACAAAAATATAACAAGTCAAATAATGAATACTTAATTTATATATAAATTTTGTCAGTGTCAATTGTTTTTTACTTTTTGAGTTTAATCTAACATAACGTAAATAGTTTGAACTGGAAAACACTAGTTTTGTTTGTTAATTGTATACTTAGGATATGCATATAAGTAGTAGTAGTAGTAGTAGTAGTAGTAGTAGTAGTAGTATTAGTAGTCGTAGTCGTAGTCGTAGTCGTAGTCGTCGTCGTCGTCGTCGTCGTAGTCGTAGTCGTCGTAGTCGTCGTCGTAGTCGTCGTCGTAGTCGTCGTCGTAGTCGTCGTAGTCGCATAATCATAATGTGTTATTTGATTGGTTGTGTATAGACATACTGTTTGTAAATGATAACATACATTTCAGTGTGTAACGATAGAGATTTCTTTTACAGCAATAATACTAAATTCAAAAATTACTGTTCTGCCGAACGCTGTACATTTTAACAAGCTGTTTATAATTTCAATTGATGTTGTAGAGCTCCATCATGAAATGTCACATACAAAACAGAAACAGCCGGCGCAAAAACAAAATATTAATCAAGAACATCCATCACAAGCATGATAATCAAACATGCGTTATTCCAGAGAAGCATAACGTTTCTGAATTAAAGTATTTGTTTTTCTTTAACCTTAGTTACGAATAATGACCCAAATAGTAAAAGGCAACACTGATAATCCTAAAAGTTAGTGTCCCTCTGAATATCAACACATTTTTGAATAACTGGAGTCGAAGCAAGTCGTTACAATTTATGGATAATGCCGAAGCAATTGCGAAGGGTGTGATAAACGGCAGAAATGCGAATATCAATCAAATGTAATAGAGAAGTTTGCCGCTCCCGGTAGTTCTCGAACCATTGACCTTTGGGTAACGAGTCAGGTAATGTAAAGACTAAGCTAAGCTGTGAACACCAATAGTCTTTAAGATAGTTGGACGACGTGTGCGTAAGATTTGCGAAATACAATACGAGCAGTTCTGTTTGACGGTATTGTTATATTAAAAGCCATTGAAACGAAAGAAACCTAGTATTTCGGCGACAAATTTAAAACTTAATTGCGAAACCGCTTTAATTGTGTGTCTCGGATCAATCGGACACTATCATAGGTCAACGACTTGCATACGTATTCAACTCGTTAAAGCTCGAAGTCAAGGGTTATCGTATGTCAAGCATTTGTTAACACGATTTTTGTTGTCCATATTTAACTGACACTTGTTGTAACGTAGTGGATTTACGACGCTTTCCAATTTCCCCAATTCATACTTCTTTAAAGTTATAACAATAAAACCAATTTAATTGCAATATGATGACAATAGCCTTTTATGCAATCAAAGTAAACGCCGTCAATATGGCAGTGCAAAACATGTCTTACATTTAGTGAACTTATATTTATATGTGTGTGTCTTGATTATCTCGATTTAGCAAGTTGTAAAATTCTACTAACCCTAAAGGTCACTCTCAAGATAACCTCTGCTTGAAATATGGCATGCTAGCTGTGCAGGAGATTCAGTCTTGGTTGTTATTCTGCAAGACAATTACCCCGCTGTAATCAATATGCTGAAGGTGACAGTGTTCCTTTTCATTGTAGGCGTCGCATTCTGGTAATATACTTTTTAATAATGCTTTGTTAACTTTTTGTACAAGAATAGGACAACGGTAATATGTTTAATCTATGCGTTTCAATTATTCAAATAGTTATGTTAATCGTTTATTTCATTACAAAACATCGGGCTTGTAGTTCTATATTTACGTTGCTCAAGTTGCAGCCACATACTCTATTCTAATGTCATAGTTTTTACGTCATTCTATGTATGGGTTAATATTGACAAAATGCTCTGCAATAACCTTAAAATTGCAATTTTATTATTTCCACATGTTTACAGCGAGAACATCCCGTGCTGGACACTGGAACAGATAGCTGACCAGATATATCTGGACCATGACACCAACAACGATGGCAGCATGGATGTGTTTGAATTGGAAGCGCTTCTAGTAGACTGGGGCATTGTATGTAAGTTGATTTAGAACGAATAGACATAAATACACTCAAAACTTTTATTTTTAGAACAGTTTGAACGACATTTATTCTAACCGTGCATCCTTGGATGTAAGCAAAATAAAAATTTAAAAGAAAAAATATTGTTAGTTTCAAAACAACAAAGCACACAGGGTCAAGTTTTAAAGCACCATTACACACCAACCAGCCCGAAAGGACTACAAGCTACGACAGACGTCCGGATTTTTACCTGTCAGGACTAAAACATAGCGATCAAACAAGAATAAATAATTTTATGTTGGTTTTCGTTTGGAACTCTGCATATATTTAAAACAAAACACACAAATCTTTAAATGTAGTGGGTGAACTGGGTGTTCCCGTGAGCGAGTTCGCTAGCGTGTGGGTGGCCAAGTACCACGACGCACACGCCGTCGGCCATGAATTCGCCTCCAACCTGGACAGAGACGGAGACCACTTCATCTCCGGCAATGACGTCCTCACAATTCTTGCTCACTATG
>Ga0224511_10004793_pt1 | contig 10374 bp, 6 predicted proteins | sample SF_May12_sed_USG_2_FD_169988 | JGI IMG/M metagenome (GOLD analysis project Ga0224511, IMG submission 169988) | Sediment microbial communities from San Francisco Bay, California, United States - SF_May12_sed_USGS_8_1 | ecosystem: Environmental > Aquatic > Marine > Sediment | place: USA... | reverse complement strand
ATGTGTTGGTTATGAAAGAATATCAGCATTTTCATAGATTTATGATAATTAGGCTTTTGTTAGAACATAAATACGAAATAAATTTACGTATAATCGGAAGTCTTCATTTAATAAAAAACAATAATTTAAACTTTCATATATGACAAGGGAAGTAATACACTAATGTTTAAAACAGTTAATATCATGCTCTCTGTAAACTCATTTTAATAACAATTGAGATTCAAGTTCAACATAATTTAAAATAATGTTTTTTTTTAATTGTTGCGTTCACAGTTTGTTGAAATGTTGTTCTCATTGTTTCTTATGTTCCGTCCTGTCTTTAATGTTGCGGCTGTACATTCAGAACAGTCCAAACTATCGTAATAAACAGAAACTTTTAAATATTATGAGTATAGTGTTTACTATGATGCAATATAATCCACAACAGATAACGAAATTTCAACATATCGACACGTTTGGTATTATTGTTACTCGAGACAATACCATAACCTTTATGCATTTACGAAGTTATATAGTTAATGTAGTAACATGTAAAACAGTGTTTGTGTAAAATATGTCGGCAACCGGTATGTCACTTTTTACATTCACCCGACGATGTGTTTGTCTGCGAATTGGTTGTTGTATATTTTGCATAGGCCGGTGGCCTTGTAGCAAATAAAAATGATTGTTTGCTTGTGTACCTTACACCAGAACGAAAAAGCTGTTATTTGAGCCAAAGGACAACGTCCACAAACTACGTTCTACATCTGCCACAGATACATCAGAGTTATCCCCCTTATGCAGTTCTGCTATTCACGCAGTGGACGTAGTAGCCCACCGACCACAAACGAGTTTTTAATGACAACAGCGATGAGATGATTAGCCACATCAATGATTGTGCTGAAATTATACGTTACCCGTCAGAAATATCAACTTGAGATTCAAGCAGAGAGCAAAGTAGTTCATATCTTACAAGGTGGATGGAATATAATTTGATAACAATCGCAGTGGACATATGAGAGATGGGTTTGCACTGGTTTGACATAGGTTCATACGAAGCCTACCAAATTTCACACCGGTTGTAATGATGGGTATTTAATAAGAGATTAATCATAGAACATCATTGACAAAGTCTATCCAGTATAAGATGGAATAATGACACAGCGGTTTATCGTAGGCATTGGAAATGAAATGACTGAAAGGTAAACCGCGTGTACATGAAAACATCAAACTCTTTAAACAAAACCAATAGAAAGTTATTGAAATTCGAGGAGTATTAATCTTAGGACAAATCAATTTAATCCTGTTTTAAATCAATCGCATTTTATTAAAATAAGTACATATATCAATTGATGTATAGTACTTATTACAGCATGGTAATCAAAATACCACATTAAAAGGCTAAATATTGCTGGTACATGTATATTAAATAACTTAACATAAACCAAAAATAGCAGAGTAATATATTGTAGTTGAGAAAAATACAAACCTGTTCACAATAAGGAAATCATTCAGAAAAGTGTCAACAATATTTTCTTTTCTACGTTACAACAGAGGATGGGTTGTGGTTTTGTTTTGTGAAGGCAAACATCTCGACTCCATGAACATGTGTTGCTATCCAGGACTAACAAATACCCAGTTGTTTATGTGTGTTGAGTATTTCAATAGATTCAATTCCTATAACAATTTACCACGCTAATTCTTACATGATATTTATTTAGCAAATCCTTCCTATTTATCATCAATTGTCTCCTGTGTTTCAGCTACCGTTGGGAAGGTCTACCTGCCGGGAGCGGACGGCTGTGCATTCACGCTTATCTCGTGTATTGTTTTGTTGCTCCTACGTTTTGTAAATGTAGTTGTTTTCCATTTTGTGATTTTGTCCGTCCATATTTATTTATTAATATTTGTAAATAACTGTAACTGTTTGATCATGGTCATGTTGACCTAACTCAAACTGTGAATGAAATGCATATTTAAGAAAAATGTGTTCTGTCCTGTATGAAAATGACACAAGTAATATAACCTTCATCAAACTGGGACATTGAAAACAACGGGTCAACGTTCATACATAATTAGAAACAACATAGTTTATGTATTTAATGATTAAAAAACATTATTGTTCAGACAATTGTCAAAACATAAACACCGATAGTTGTTGGTGCCGTTACCCTCTTGCAGCTGATGATTTCAATCTGATGTCGATAATTATAAACATGAAAAATATTGGCATTATTCATTATTCATTTGTAATATCGCCACCACATGTATTCTGGAACAATTTACATGAACAAAGAAAAAAGTCTTACATACATTTACACGTGTATGTTTTCACTACGATATGTTTTCTTTGTATGCTTAAGTATGTAGGTTTTTGTATAATACATATCTATTTCGAGTAAGACATGTCATGTTCAAAAACTCTTTTGGCATTCCAACATTTAAGTCATAACATGTTTGAAGGTTTTCGTTGGGACATCTCAGCAATTCACAAAACACATACTGAGAAATGTTGCGTTTATAATGAAATACTGTATTCTGCTTAACACCAAACGTTTCTTTTCTACGTGTATTTGCATTCTAGTTACAGTTACATGTAAACTGCCTAACATTTACCTAAATAACATAAATTAAGGCTCTTTTCAATCATAAAAATCATTGTTATTTTCACAATTCTAGTTTAATAAATAAAAAAACATTTATAAATATATATGTCAATAAATTTAAAAGTTAACTTAATGCTTTAGACAGTGGCTTTTATTTGTTTTGGTTCCTTGTAAACAACAGTTAGATTCATACAATGTGAACACAATATGCAAATAAATTCACAATATATAGTATTAATTCAACAACGAAGACTACATGTGTACAAATGGGACATCACTCTTTTACTTTTTAAATTAAAAATAATGAACATTGACACAGTGATGTCCCCTATTTAGGTAAACTGCGCATGACAAGGGAGACGACCTTACTTTCATGTAAGTCGTGCTTTGATTTTGGTGGGTTATTTTTCTGAGAGCACATACCTTTCCCCGCCGATGCACTATCATTCAAATAAACGCACGCATCATGTATTCTTAATAAACGCAATTGCTGATAATAACATTGAGGCAAGTTAACTCTTGTAAAAATGCATACACTATGCGAGTAAAATAAATATTAAACATTATAAATGTATAATTTATATTGAATATAAAAATTCGTCTTAGTTGCCAATCATTAATTTAATTTTACTTTTATTTTCAAACAAACGAATAAGATTATCATTTTTTAAAACACTTCAAACCTTAACACAATTCGTGTTGCATTTGGATTTTAGTTCATGTTTAATAAACTCTATTTAATGTTAATTTACTTTTAAAAAAACTCAATTAATCTATCTTGTCTACAAATCCCTTTCATTGATATCAATTCTCCACGAGATTCTTATCATCAAGTGTAAGATTGACCTCCTTCTTGTGTCAAACCCCTGTCTCACAAGATCGATTTCTACACCATGATCATAAAAAGCAACGCGACTTTTATTGTGCGGCTTTGTTTACCTCGTTCGCGTTTGCTTTCATAGTGTTTAACATTTACAATGCTTTATCTTTATTTCCCCCAATTATTCGCCTGTAAATTACGATAACTTTCTTAACAAGATTCATGAATATTATCAAGACCTGGCTAGTTTCAGCGACGTCCAGGGGCGGTGCCTGACGCAAATAATTGACAGCGTAGCCAATGCACTATGTAGTCTGAAACCACAACACATGCTTTATGTAAATGGACAGTTCCACAACTGTCAATCATGATCATTTATAACTGTACATTGTCAATAATCCAATAGATTAGGATTTTATTGTCAGCTGACAATATGACCTAGAAAATACAAAAGAAAGCATACTTCCTGTTTGTGATAAACCTTATCACAAGATCAAAGAAAATATGCCGCTTGGGGAGAAGCTTGAAAATTTGTGTAACTATTCATTATCAGTGCGCACATTTACTAATTCAGGTATTACTCCTAAATGTTAGTGTGGTCAGTTTTATTTGCAGAATATGGCATTTGGCATAGTTTAACAACTGGAGTGTTGTGTCATATGTCTTCACTGGCTATATGCAACACGCGCAAAATGTGCTACATTTCTAGTTTCCATGTGTCTGTGGTCCATTTGAAGGTAGCATCAATTACATAATAAATGCCTAACTCGTAGAAACTATGCCTATAAACATGTAGTCAACAAAAATGCAATCTTTCTTGTTTATAAAGCGTGAAATGGATACACAGACGATTGTGAAGAGTCTGTATGTTGTTATCTTTTTCCCAGGTTACGTTTTCATACATTAGTACCACATTTGTACAAGATATTGCGTACTTTTCCTCAAGTACGCAGTACCAAGAATAAACATAAAACATAGTTAGTACATCTGTTCCTTCGCGTCAATCCATACACTGAAAACAACGAATTTGGTTATAGTTTATGTTAGTAACCATATCGGCCATACTGAGTATTATAAGACGTGTGATATTTACCAAACAAATTTATTTCCTTTCTTTCATTACTGCATGTACATGTATGACGTACTTGCCGGTATTATAAGTGGAGAAATGCGCATAAATAAATGGCATGTAATGTCGATCCACGTGACAAGTTACAAGGTTTCAATAATAATGGAATAAACAAGGTAAACTGATACATTTCCTTCCGTGGTGTTCTGCAATAATACATAAATAACTAAAATACGCATCAATTAAGAAGCATATTATTTTATTTACCTTCATACGAGGGTTGTTTAATATATAACGCGAATGTGCTAATACCTTTTACCTTTTCATAGCAACAACTTAATTATGACTTTAACGGTCAGTAACACAGTGTAAGCATAAGCTACGTGGCTTTAATTTTAAACTTTACTGGTAAAATCGGTATGAACTTTTTTCCTAAATACAACAACATGAAGTTTATAAAACAATGGTCAATACATGTGGATTATAAACACTACCGTTGATCAGTGTGATCGATATGCCACTGGTGTTAACGTGCGCCGCCCCTGCACGCTCGCCAATATGCTGGTGCCGGGTACTCGAGTCACGAGTATCAGCTGTAATCAGGTTTATGGCCGTGAATACATGTATATAAGCATCAGATGCCTTCATACGGAATTAGGAGATGTAGATACAGACCTGCATGTGGCTGCACACGCCCCCTGTGACTGGATCACGTGGGGCAGCCCGGACACTGGAGGGGGGTGGTGCACTTTGGAGGATGAACTGTTTTGTCTGTTTCAAGCATTGGAGGAATGGAAGGAATCAATGGGACACAGGTTTCTGATAATTTGATAAACTTGCTATTCTTAAGGAAAAGGATGTTTAAAAGGTAATTTAAGATAATCTGTCATCAGAGGTCGCATACTTGAAATTTAAACAGGCGAGGCAAAGGAAATACAAGACTCTGTGTCTGTCAATACTAAATCCTAGCTTGGAGTTGTGAGATGTGCGGAATATGGATAGCTATAATTATTTTACGAGGGTTACTTTAGTTGTATTAAATAAAGATAAATACATGAAAAGGGTGAATACGCAACGTTGTTAACGGTATATAAAGCTCGATTAAATTTGCTTAAAATCGCGATTATAAAAACATTCTGTCATATTAGCTTCATACTAATGTCAAAGTAAAGCGACAATTCAAATCAAACTTAAGAATTGCTGCTATGTTATCATATACGACATAAAAGAACATAATATATGCAATATGCACCTGTTATGAATCATTTTAATGGTGAAGAAACGTGCGACTTGCGATATTGTAATGTATTTCCCTAATTTTCTCTTTTGAATTGCAGTTTTATAATCTCTAACATTGAATCTCTATCATTGCCTGCGTAACACTGTAATAGCTGACTGGAGAAACATTGACATTCTTGTTTGCCGTAATTTATAGACACATTTGCTAGTTTTACGACATAATTGAAAATGTGGAAACGCATTGTTATTGGCAAACCTCTCGAGGCATGGCGGTGTTGACAATACTTGGTTGACGCCGGCGTTTACCTCCGATGTGATTGGTGCATCCTGGAGTCAGTGAAGCGTGGCCATTGATTGATTGCACCGGTAATTATGCCGCCTTCAGTCGCCATGTTTGTTTTGTCGTATCGCAAAAACACGCGATCATCTGGGATAAATTATTAAGTATAAATAAAAGCGTAAGGTAAACTTTAAAATAACACAAAGACTTTTCTTTCCACTGCACATTCACTTGTGTTAAGGTTCAAATATGAAGTACCTAAGTATGTATGTATATACCTATTATAAACGTTCATTTGTATTTCTGGATTAAAGCTCAGTGAAATTGTATTCAATTGTAATTGCTATATTTATGCGTAGAATAGTAAACTGTGTCGCTTTACCATATATAATACATGCAGTTGCCGGGACGCCTTTAAACAGATGTCACCGAAGACTTTATTTTAATGTTGTTATAAAAATACGCGACTTTACTCAGTGTTAAAGCGTAACTCTAATGGCACATTATAAATCTTAAAGGAACATAAGTTGTGCAAGTTTTACAACGGCTGTTATTTTTCTATACATTACGAGTTTTACAATAATTATTGTTGACAAAAAAAACCCTGTTATTTCTGACCACTTTTGAAAAAAGAGTTGACATGCTTTTTTTAATATATAAAGGCATAAACTCCAACAAACAAGTAAACAAATAAATATTTTTAAACGCAGGTACATAAAAAGTAGCGGCATGTATAGCGGTCTAATTGAAATAATATGTTTTGCCGACCGAAGCGACACATCCTTTCGATTTGTATATAATGAAATACTTTTTTCAAGTTCCTCTAAATGAAACTGTAATTCAAATACAAGGCTTAAATTCCTGTAAATATTTAAAACTGTACTTTACAGCAATCATTTAATAGCGGTTTACTGAACTGCTATTGAACTTTTGAATTATTTAAATAGAGTATAAGGTATTTGTTTAATATAATAACTATTTTATTAAAGTGTGTAGTGCCTTATAAACGTATACACATAAAACACAAACCAAACAATTAAACATGATAAATTATACGTATTAGTAATATCAGTTTCAATGTCAGAATGTTTTGTCAAGTTCAACTGTTCTGGATTTCTGTCACAAAATAACAGGTTTATTTTCATTTCTTCCACTGCATTTAACGTTCGTTACATAACACAAGAATAATGTGTCTTTCACCAAGTGTACATCTCATATTAATCACGGAGCATGCATTGTCTGCCCACTGACAAATTCCTCCTTAATAACGTGCACGGTAAACATATCTGGCAACACTTTTTTAAATGCACACTCAAGTGACAAATTACTCACCACTTCTCAAAAATTGCGCAACAACAACAACAACACCTACAACAACAACAACTACAGCAGCAAAGTTGTGGTGCAAAACTCGGAGCCACTGTTGCTGTGGCTGCCAAGCTAGCATGTCGTGATGTATGGCCGGAGCCGCACGTTATCATGGCTTCCGTGTGTGCAGGCAAAGTCTGCAATGCTGGTTTTTTGACAGACATGATAAACGATCACAGCACACTCACATATTTCCTCTGTAAATGTAAAATATCACTTATCAAGTTATACATCGTTGTTTTTTTCTCATCGTCATGAAATCTGTGAATGTTGAATGTGGAAATCTGAGAGATGGTACACTGTATTGTTCGCGGCGTAGACCTGTATACTGAATCGCTAATATCCCTTTACCACTTGTGATCCAAACGCGTCTTTACTTCTTCAAGCGTGACTAGATTGTATTTTGGAATTTAAAAGATGAAACCACTTGGGGTTAACTTAATGAATTTGCATAAAACACACAAATGGATACTGCGAGAATATTGCATTACCAAAATACGTGGTATTTAAAACACATAATCTCTAGCTTACTGCGAGAGTATAACAGGATCCTGGCATCCGCCATCTTCCAAGATGGCCGCCTCCGCGAGTGACTGACGGACTTAATTGCTGATGCTAGGCTTAATGTGTGAACTTTGTGAAAACAAAAACACGTGAATGGGTTATTCTATCTTTTAGAGAAATATAGTTGAAAATCAGGAAAGAAACCTAACTTATACCTTACAGCTACCCTGTAGATCCGAATTTGTGTGACACTTGAACAAATTCAGTTTTACAGGATAACCGGGGTATGTAGCGTTCTTGGAAACTGGACTTTAATTCTAAGAGAAAACGTTTCTGCGGACGTTATCAAAACATTATATTGGAGGAAATAAAAGGAGTTATGTTTAAAGCAACTAAAGGTAAGTCATTCATTATTTTAGTTCTATATGTATATGTGTTTAAATGTTATGAATTTATTTCAATTTATATGTCTAGCTAAGTAGTTTGTTAAATCATCTGGTGAGGTTTAAATAATTCAAAGACACAATTAAATTCGCTTTGTTCCAAATAAATGAAACACTTTAAAGTGAATATTTAATCAACTTAAAGCAACGAATGTAAAGATTATTAACTCGGTATAATATCCATCGCAACATTTGTCCGTAACGATATGAATGTATGTTCCGCGGTTTAGAACGTATCGTTTGTAAGTGGTTTATTTTATGATACATTAAATAGCCATTAGGGCATCTTTTGCGATGATTTAATGAACATTACGATGGCTGAGAAAGATATATTTGAACATTACATCGTATAAGAGATAACTGATATTTTTTACGAAAGCATTAACATACTGTTAGGTAAGGTGATTAACCAAATTTAACATGGTCTGTGTTATACCTATTTCTCAATTTTGTTAGATTTTAAAATAAAATAAATTTTAAATAATTAACCGAGTTTAATTCGTTTACGATGTATTATGTAGTATTGATTTAAACAACACGATACTATGTGTTGTATATTACAAAAACTGTTCACAATACGTTTTGAAAGATTAAGATACTTGGCCATTTATATATTTTAAAATATTTTTTACGAATCATATAAAAGAAACCCAGCTAATACATGATGTTCACCTCCCTCCCTCGTCATAACAAGATATATATGTGTGTGCGATGTGTAATGTAAATTGATGGGAAGTGAAAGGAAGAATAATTTTCCGCCAGTGAAATTTTATTTAGCGTTTTGACATGCATGTAAATCATTCTTGACGCGTACAGTAATGTGTGCGTTATTACATAACATGATGCGTGCAACATATACCGCTAGTGGTATATTATAATATCGGCATTAAATATAAACACTTCTGATCTTTACGCTAGTGAATTTAAACTTATAAATAGAAAGACACCCAGTATATATTTTTAAAATATATTTTCAGTATATATACATTGTTTACAACATTCTTTCTTTGGACATCTCTTCAATTCAGTGTATCATTAATTGCAATTAAATACAATATAGCTAATAAGATACTATTATGATAGTAGTAATTATGTTGTGATACTGTTATAATACATAATACGTGTGTTTTCATTTCAGAAATAGTTGGTCTTGGTTCAAAGTAATATTTTAATGTGACAATGATACACATATTGCGTGGTTTTCTTTTCAGAAATAGTTGGCCATGACTTGGTCTTGCCGCTGTGATGTACAGTCAGTTTGTCCCTGAATAATTGATGTAAATGCATCTGAGGATGTGAACACTAAAAGAAAAGAACCATTTACAAAGGTTATCGGCTTATTTTGGGTACCAACTGTACTCTATATGTACCAACATAAAGATGCGAGACCTTTTATGCTTGATATGTAATGTAATATACATATATACGTGCTTCGACCCTAGGCGACATTTGCAACAGGATTATACATGCAAACTTAATTTTACTGTCATTAGACACAGTGGTAAATCAATGTTCATCTCCTGGAGTAAATTGATAAGCAAACGGACTGAAGTTCAGCCATTCCATAAAGATTTTTTATGACATCTTCAAATTATTGGCCAAACATTGTGGACCTTGTGAAACACTTAATTTACCTCGACATTACTGAGTCAACAGACAACGGTTGTAAAACAATGACCACGTAAGGAATCAAAGACACTCCACATGATTATGGTTCATTTATCTCGCGAATATGTTCCAACATGCTTTGTTTTCTATTTGATCGAACATGGCGTTATCTCGACGCCGAAACATTACCATAAACACGTCGTAAATAAAATTACCAATTAAATTAGACATTTGCGATTGACATAGACTTGCCAGTTCTCATTATTTATTCATTTAGGGAGTTTAACCACGATGTATATCCCAGGGACATGTTCACTTTGTCAGCTTCCTGAATGATTCTAAGCAAGCCCTTTACTTAGCAAACCCTCACACGCGTCAGATGTGAAGTCTGGACACTGCAATAATCTAAAGTCAAACTTCTGTAATATGTGAATATGCCTATATTTCCTAATCTACCC
>Ga0224511_10004792_pt1 | contig 10375 bp, 14 predicted proteins | sample SF_May12_sed_USG_2_FD_169988 | JGI IMG/M metagenome (GOLD analysis project Ga0224511, IMG submission 169988) | Sediment microbial communities from San Francisco Bay, California, United States - SF_May12_sed_USGS_8_1 | ecosystem: Environmental > Aquatic > Marine > Sediment | place: USA... | reverse complement strand
GGTAAATCATTGCAGTCCCATTATAACCTCCCCTTGTTCTGCTCTTCACAGGGAGGTAGACCATGAGAGTGCTGTGCGTGAGTACATGAGGAGAGAGGGAGAGGCCCCGGCACCTGAAGACCTCTACAGCAAGACCAAACAGGTAGGCAACGGTGTATCAGGCAACTTTAGTCATTTACATTTATGGAATGTAATGGCAAGACATTTAAAACTGTCTTGCTTTATTAAGCTTACGTTGCTTATTATAAGAGGGGTATACTTTTCTATATAAGGAACATGCTTGATTTTTTTGTAAGTATAATAAATTTGAATTAAACACATCGAAACATCAATAAATATTGAAATATTTTTATGTCAGATCAGGTTTAACATTAAATGGACATAGATCTACCATGCTCTTTCAAAAGCAGATATGTCCTTCCATCTGAAATTTAATCTGGTAAAGGTCAATATTGTTTCATTCCTGTTGTTTTCCCACCACCCAGCTGCCGCCAGTGTTCCGCACAGAGATCAAGCCTCTTGTGACCCTGAAGGAGAATGAGCCGATCCACTTCGAGTGCAAGCTTGTTCCCATCGGCGACCCCCACATGAAGGTCAGCTGGTTCAAGGACGGACAGCCGCTGCAGTATGGTGAGTCACAGGGTCAGGGGTCATAGTTTCTGAGGATTGCTCAAGACAGCATAATTTATGGTTTTGTGGAGGAATGTTAAAATTTCAAACAATCCTATAAAAAGCTAAGATAAATGTCTGATAATGAATGAATACGAAGATTTCAGTTCAGTATCATGTAAGTGTAACATTCTATTTGTTAAATAAACCAACTTAAAGAAAACAATTATCCTCCAAAAATATGTTTTGGAACTATATGAAAATACCTGCCTTAGCTTTAACCAAACAATTCCCCCTGCAGGTCACCGGTACAAGCCGAGCCACGAGTTTGGCTTTGTGTCGCTGGACATCCTGTACATGTACCCAGAGGACTCGGGCGTGTACACGTGCCGCGCGGAAAACCCTTACGGCACCGTGGAAACTAGCAGCGAGGTGCGTTGCCGTGGGCGACAGTCCATCGTAACGGAAACCCAGCTGCCTGGCGATGGAGCTGTACGCCTGCAAGAAATGGAGGCCATCAGACGCAGGTAACCATGGCTACATTTTACAGAAAATAGGTATTCTTCAGCAAAATGGTGTAAAAAAAAACTCAGCATTAGTTTGTAGGTTAATGTTACAAAGAATTTAATCAGTTTTCTCTTTTATTATAAGTATAATGTTTACTGTCTTTTACTCCAACAGTCATTGCTATAATGTAACATGTCGTAAAAAATTATGACGGAGAATATAATAAAGAATTAAATCTTTTAGTATCATGTTTGGTCTATTTTACTAAGAATATCATCTAAACCACATTGTTTTAACATAACGTGACCCAATCCCTCCTCCTGCCAACAGCCAGACGACCCTGGAGGAGGAAGAGGTGGAGGAACCCAAGGTCAAGTGCCCGCCCGGCATCGACCTCAAGCCCGAGCCCGTCGAGGTGCAGGAAGGGGAGCCGGCCAAGTTCCTCGTCAAGGTCAGCGGTCACCCGCGACCCCGAGTCAACTGGTTCGTCAATGGCTGCCTCATTGTCGGCGTAAGTATTGGTGCTTTTTAGCAAATATTTAAGAATTGTTTAAGTTGTATGGTATTTTTTTCGGTTTTTTGTTTTACTAATGTTAGTCATTTTCCTTGTGTCAAATTCTACTTATAATAATGCACCAGTTTTTTCCCCCAATTTGAATTATGTCATAAACTATGTATACAAGTTATTAGGTTTATTGCACGCCCAAAATAAGAAAACCATTTATAACATTGCAAAGACAGTCATATCACTGTTGAAGTCACTTGTGTAAGGCAGTCCAAGTCAAGTGTTGATGTGCTACGTATGTTGCAGGGTACACGTCACAAGGTGAAGTACGACGGCATGATGCACTACCTGGAGATCCCGCGCGCCCGGGAGACGGACGGCGGGCAGGTGCGCGTTGTCGCGAGGAACACCGAGGGAGAGGCGGAGGCCTCCACCACCCTCAACATCATCCCCCACGACGACTGGCGCTCCAAACTGAGACAGGCGCCCAAAGGTATGGGTTAAAGTTTGACATATCATGGTGCTGCTGGTAAAAAGTACCAAGTCTTGGTTTTGTGGGCTTACAACCAGAATTTTAGCATTTTAATTTTATTTTTAGTATGACACAAAAAGCAAAATATTCACCCACATACACAAAGATCTAACTCTATTTCTGAAAATGTACTTATAAAAACTAATATACATTATCTCGTTTGTTTGGTGAAACAAAATGTGTGCATGACATAATTAAAGGTCCAAAAACTTAAAATACAGTTTTATGCATATTTTGTACATTTCATAACCAATAATGTGTCTGATTACACACTAAATGTCATCAGTATAATCCGATCAAGATGTTGTTTTACTTTTCCAGGAGACCTACAAATCGAACTTGACAGAAGATCAAAGATAGAGCTCAGACACCATGTACCCAAATCCACTGAGTACAAGATCAAACAGACAGAGAAAAGTAAGCAGGAATAACATGTTATGGTTGCATGCGGTGTCGGTCATTTGCTATTTATAACATTTGTTGCATTTAAATTTGCATTTCCTAAAATAAAGAAACACTAGAAGGGTTCACACGCATCATTTGTATTCTGTTATTTAGTCCAACTAACTTTTTTATAAGCCAATTTTTTTTTTATTAATTGAGAACACTTGATAATAACAGTAATGTAAAAGTATCCTGTAAAGTATCTAACACTGCAGTCATTTATTCTCCCATATACAGTTTGGTACATAACCGTGACATTTATTCTCCCATATACAGTTTGGTACATAACCGTGACATTTATTCTCCCATATACAGTTTGGTACATAACCGTGACATTTATTCTCCCATATACAGTTTGATACATAAGTTAACCGTGACATTTATTCCCCCCCTGTACAGTTGGTGACCGTGAGGTGACGGTGAGCCAGTTTGACCGGGAGACTGTGATCACGGAGCAGCAGTACATCACGACCCACCGTGAGCTGCGCCCCGTCAAGCAGCCGGAGGAGAGAGAGATGCCCGCCAGAGTTGTCCGCCCTGACCGGCCCGAGATACAGCTCGAGATTCAACAGGTACAATAGATACATGGGCAAAAACTTGGGTGTAGGCACCAGCTTAAAATTGGAGTTGCTGCACAAACTTATATATAAGATTTAGGTAGATCAACTGGCTAAAATTGAAGAAGTTGTACAAGCTAAAATTGAAGTTGATCTACAGGCTAAAATAGGTCAACTGATATTACAACCCTATCTGCTTTGAAAAATATTTTTAAATGTCGCTAATTGTATAATACAACACATATTTTTGCATAGAATGAGTAGAAAAGCAATACAATTATTTTACATTAATTAAGAACAAAAAAACACAACATCTGCTTGTGTCTGCAGGCTCGGATGGTACCCATCCTGCCAGAGCAGATGATGCCCGGGAAGGGGGAACCAGACGTGTCGGAACACCAGGTGCTACTGGAGCGCCGGGAACCGCCCGTCTTCACCAAACCCCTTCGCCCGCTTCGCGTCACCGAGGGAAAACCCGTACAGTACGTATTCGATTGAAGTTGACGTATTGGCAGAATTCTTGAAATGGTGTCTGATGCTTTCGCAAATCTGTAAAGGCGTGTTATAAATTGGACTGTTAAGTTATGTTATTGACATATCAAATACCTGTCTGACAGATCATTCCAAATGATGTTTGGTCTGACAAAAGGTTGGAATTTATGTAATGTCATAATGCACAATGTCATTTTGGCCATTTAGAAGACTGAATCGTTTGTGTATAATTTGCTGACAACACACACATGTAATGTTTAAGGCAACATACTTTTACACATATATTTCGGAGATAAGACATAGTTTCAAACACTCTGTCGATACTTTTTTGTCATGCCCTGTCAAAAAAATCTTAAACTTGTACAATAGATAGATCTAGTGTTTCATGCATGAACGATTTTATTGTTATTAATTAAAGAAGTAATGAAAGAAAATGCGTTTACACAATCATCTTCATAATGAAGTCATAATCTACCATTTAATGCATGTTTTCTTCTGTGTTTTCTACAGGCCTGTGTAAGTTACAAACTAGTGATTAGTCTTTCACATTCTCCTTGTTTCAAGGTTCAATCAATGACATTGGTGTAATGGCTAAAGGTTAAAATACCGCCTTTTCCTTCAGCTTTTAACATGTAGTTTGATTGAATATTGTCTTCTGTTTAAAAACTCGGTTTCTCTACCAATCCTTTCATAGTTTGTAGACTAACATGAAAATAACCCTTTTCCTGATTCACCTTCCATTGTCTGCAGTAGATCTAAAACTCTAGCAAGTTATTGACATATTTCTTATAGTTCATTTATGTTTTCTTTTAAATAATTGCCATATATGTTTCACATACATGTATCCAGGTTTTTAATATGTGCATCACTATTTTTCTTCATTTTCAAACCAAATTCATTTTATCTTTCAAAATAACTCTCAAATACTCTTCACTCCTCTATTGTTCCTAAATACTCTTCAAACCTCCATTTCTACTCTTCAGCCTGGAGGTGCATTTCAAGGGATTCCCGCCGCCACTGATCACATGGTACAGAGACAACTTTGAGATCCACCCGTCACACGACTTCCAAATCACGACAACTGAGGAGACAAGCAAACTGATGATCCCAGAGATTTTCCCAGAGGATTCTGGGATGGTTACCGTAAAAGCATACAACATGTACGGCATGGTGCAGTGCAAGGTGGGTGGGGAATGATGCAATATTCCCAAATTATGTACTTGTTTAAAGATTTACTGATTGAATTTTGGGCAAGACGTGTTACAGACATCGAAATTAACGTCTGTTGACTTTTTCTGTGTTTATTTTCATGGGTCATTTTGGTTAAGGATAACTAACCAGTGGATTTAAACAGGTTACAGAACACTATTAACAAACTATGATTGCTGGTTCCAGGCCCGCCTCACCGTGGTAGAGGAGGAGGAGCCAAGCCGTGACGTGCCACCAGAGTTCACCAACCTGATCCGCGACACCCACGCCCTGGAAGGCGAGCCCGCCACCTTCGACTGCCGCGTCTCCGGCCACCCCAAGCCTACCGTACACTGGGAGAAGGTAGAGATACATTTGCTTTGCATGGTTAAATTTTGAACTTTGGACACCTGAGACTGGGAGAAGATAGAGATAGAGGATATTTGTTGAATCTTGGTGTAAGATATAAATTTATTTCATGGGTAATCAGAGAAAGGTCTATTTTTACGAGTGGCTAAGTGTTATAAAATAAATGGCATACCAGATTTTTTTTTCACTGTAATGATTACAGAAAAACAGTGGAATACAATTTTTTTTTTCACTATAAAGCATAAAAGAAATACATATTAACACATGACAATGTTTTTTCAAAGGATGGTAAGCCGATGGAGGACAGCCCGAGGATGAAGATGATCCACGAAGACGAGAACTTCACGCTGCTCATCTACGAGGTGCGGCCAGAAGACGCTGGAAACTACGCCTGCGTCGCCATCAACAATGTCGGCAAGGCCACCTGCACCGCCAGACTCAACGTCGAGAGTGAGTACCTCAAGACACACATTGATAGTTAACTGGTCATTGCCATGTTGAGAGTGAGTCTACAAAAACTGAAACATACAGTTTTCAAAGTTTAACAGGTCTGTCAAAAATTTCAGAATGTCTTTTCCTTTGAAAGTTCATAAATACTTGCAACTGCCTGTGAAAGCCCCAGAGTGTACCCTGCTGTCCCAGAACCTGGCCACACTACAGTAATATCAGCTTATAAGGAACTCACCGGGACCATGAAAATCAGTTCCTTATAACCGGAAGTTCCTTAAAGGCGGGCTCCTTATAGGCGGACTTTACTGTTGACATGTATCTTGATAATTTTGTGTTATATACCTCCCTGTGTGTTTGCAGTCCCGATCCAGTCGCCAGAGACAGTGCAGCCGGAGGAGCAGCTGCCCGTGAAGGCGCCCGAGTGCACCCAGCCACCCCAGGACCTGGTCACGGACGAGGGAGAACCCGTCACCTTCACCTGCCGCATCACCGGCCACCCAGGTATGTCACAACTTTAATGTTTAGATGTTATTAAAATAAGGCCACTGTGCCATATAAATACAAGTGTAGAATAGATAAAAATATAGTGGAAGTTGCTAAAAGTATAAATAACATTGATAATAGCATTCATTTGCTTAACCCCTCTTGCCCATAACTTTTACTTTATACATCCTTGTTATAAACAAGTATTAAAAAAAAACTATTGTGAAACATACACAAAAAAACTTTTACAATAGCTGGTATCAAAACATCATGATTTTAATAACCACATGAAACTATTGTCACAGTGTGAACATTCTATTTCACGGTTGTCTTGGTTTCTGTCGCCAGCGCCGGTGGTGACATGGTACAGGAACAATCAGGTGGTAAAACCGTCCAAGTACTTCCACATGGAGTCCTCGCCCGACGGCGTACACAGCCTCACCATCCTCGAGGCCTTCCCAGAAGACACCGGGGTCTACAAGTGTGTGGCCCGCAACAAGGCAGGGGAGACAACTGTCACTTGCCAGCTCAAGGTTTATGGTGAGTGCCTGCCCCTTGTTTGCAAAACTGCCATTTGCAAACAAGGATGCTGGTATTTTAAACCTCATTTTTAACACAATTTTGCACCAAAATGTGTTTGCAAAATTGTGGGAATACATTAATTGTGCAAGATCAATATGCTTATCCTGAAGGAAAAAATAATGTCACTAAGTTACTTGAAATTAATAATGCATGAATGTTTTACAAAGCTTGGTGTTGTTGTTGCAGGCATCGAAAGTGAGCCAGAGCCTTTCACGCCCAGTGCCCGGGAGCAGCCACCTGCAATCGCCCGCCCGATCACCAACACCCTGGTGGTGGAGGGGAGCCCGGCCAAGTTTGTGGCCGAGTACACGGGGGAGCCCACGCCCCAGGTCACCTGGCTGAGGAACGCTCTACAGATCCTGCAGGAGACCAGGGATATCAAGGTAATAGGGGGCTGTTATGATACTGGGGTCATAGTCATAACCCTGAAACAATCAGTATAAAGGTTATGAAGTTCTGTTTTTACTTCCATCTTTTTCATCAAAAGTTAGTCGCTATTTCATAACTCTGAGTTGTATATTCAGATGAAAGATAACAAGAACCTTAACAGTTTAAAAAAACAGTAACAGAATGAGATGTTACAATAAAAGTCATAAACATTACCAGACCGAGATTTCACTGGCAACTGCAAATATTACTTCATCTTCAGGAAAGTAAATTAGTGATGAAAAGTAATGGATGTAGACGCTAAGTAAAATGTTATTTCTAAAGCTTATTCATCATCATCAAAGCTTTTCCCGCCTACAGGAAGTTTTAGCTGTCTTGGCTGGTTCACAATAATTTTCAGTGAATACTTAACTCCTAGAATAATTCCTGCATTTCTGTGCCAGAAATGTTAAGTCTTGAGGGTTTTTTTTTTGCCAGAATTCTGTTGCCCATGTTTCCCATGTTGTTTGTCTGTGTGTGTGTGTTGAGTTGAAAGTCTGCTGCACATTTCGAAATATCTCCCCGTGGAGTGAGGATGTTAGAGTGTGTTGAAGGGGTGGTTGTACAGTGAATAATGGCTTGTTATGAGAAACACGAGGTTTGGTTTAATTTACTAGTTGCTTTTCATATTGTTATAATGACCACTTGTCATCGAGAAACAAGGAAGCTGGGGTTTTCTTCTTGTACATGTATATTATTTACTCTTCATTAAAGCAAGATGAGGGTTTGGTGCAATACTGTTGTGACTACCTTATTTGATATAACAAGTAGCAATAGTTTTGCAGTAAGCACTTGTAATTTACTGGTTGCTTTTCATATTGTTATAATGACCACTGGTCATCGACAAACAAGGAAGCTGGGGTTTTCTTCTTGTGCATGTACATTATTTACTCTTCATTAAAACAAGATGAGGGGCTTGGTGCAAAACAGTTGTGACTACCTTATTTGATATAACATGTAGCAATAGTTTTGCATTAAGCACTTGTAATTTACTGGTTGCTTTTCATATTGTTATAATGACCACTGGTCAACGACATACAGGGAAGCTGGGGTTTTTCTTCTTGTGCATGTATATTATTTACTCTTCATTAAAGCAAGATGAGGGGCTTGGTGCTTGGTGCTTGGTGTTGTGACTACCTTATTTGATATAACACGTAACAATAGTTTTGCAGTAAGCACTTGTAATTTACTGGTTGCTTTTCATATTGTTATAATGACCACTTGTCATCGAGAAACAAGGAAGCTGGGGTTTTCTTCTTGTACATGTATATTATTTACTCTTCATTAAAGCAAGATGAGGGGCTTGGTGCAAAACTGTTGTGACTACCTTATTTGATATAACATGTAGCAATAGTTTTGCATTAAGCACTTGTAATTTACTGGTTGCTTTTCATATTGTTATGACCACTGGTCATAGACAAATACGTTGTAAGGGTTTGCTTCTATTTAAAAAAAAATTCTCTTCATTTTGTAAAGCAAGAATTAGATGGAATTAGTTATTGCCACTCATATTATGTTCAGTCAAATGTAACCAAAACATACATTCATATTATTCAGAGGAAATCTGCAGTTCATAGAATATTTGGGATTCTTATTAAAAAAACAACAACAAATAAACCTACCAAACTGTGTCTGCTGATGATGTGTGTGTTTTGCAATTGTAGATTGCAACAACCAAGACACATCTGCTACTGCAATTCATTCTAAATAAATATTTTCACGAATAAATCTTTTGAACTGTATCTCATGATGCGATGTGTAATTGTGGTTACAGATCGAGACAACGAAGACATCAACGACGCTGACGATCAGACAGGCCTTCCCAGAAGACTCTGGTCTGATCACGTGTCGACTCAAGAACAAGCTCGGCATGTCGGAATGTTCCGCCGAGCTCTACGTGCAAGGTATGTGGGGTTTACATTGTGCAGAATCAGGGAGCTGAGTAAAACTGAAATATTTGGTTTGCATCTCGCTGAGTTATAAAGCAAGGGGAATGTTTGTTTGCCAAAATAACATACAGATAAACAGAAAATACTTAGTCCACAAATGCATGACATGATATAAAGACCTTAATTCTTTAATGAATGATCAAGATTAGCATGAAGCAGACAGCATGTTTGATTGGATGAAATTTATGGCAGTATATAAATTCAAAATATTGTTTAAATGACAAGTTCCCAACAAAAAATGAAAAAACTGAGCAAAAGCATAAAAAGCATGATGCCAGTTGAAAGGTTGTTAGCCTTGCCTGTGTTTGTGAATGTGTTGAAGATTCTGTTGCAGGACGCAGCCAGGGAAAGCATGCTATCACACCAGCTTGAACTTGTACATAACTTTGTGTTCATTATAGCATTTGTACATTGATATGTTTGATTGACACTAGTTTTAGATGTGTTTGTATTTTATCTGTTATTATTTTCATTGTTGCATTTTTATTCACTAAAATGTGTTAATTGCTAATATTTCAGTAACCTACTGTACAAGAGAGCTGTTTTAAGTGGTTTCAGGTGTAGATATTTATTATTGTGATAAAAGATTAAAATAATTATTTGTACCCATGAAAGAAGTGTATTTCTTGGCGATCAAGAAGTAGACATTTTTCACAGGTAATCAATGTGCTACTCTTGAAGGAACCTGCATAGAATATGCTCAGTTAAATGCAGCATGCATGTGGTTTTCTTCATATGTGTTTACCTATCTGCAAATTGTATTTGCTTTTGAACAGTTTCCAGACTTTAACAATTTAATTAGGATCTTGGATTTTGAAAATCGTGTTTATTTAAGATAAGCTTTAGTTTTGTATGACGCCTGTTAATTCATTTAAATTGAGTTAATTTGATGTCTAAAATAACCTTCCGACAATATGTTTATCATGTTCTAGTCAGTATTTGTATGATTAACATGCTATTTATCTTCCTACTATTCCCTGTTAGATGTATGTGTGTTTGCAAAGTGCATGTCAGTTCCCCAGCATTAGCTCAGCAAAATACGGACACTGACCCCTAGAGGTCAGCTTTGTGCAGACACTGTAACCATGGAGAAATGTCCAGCAGCATGAGACATGGCATGTGTTGTGAGGCCCGGCCTGTTGCATGATTATGCAGACTTGAGGTAAGAAACAAATGCTATATCAGAACCATGCTTCGTTGATAGATTCAAATTCACATGTGCTATGCAATTGGATATTTAGCAAATACTTTCATAACTAGCTTATTTATGTCCCCCCCCCCC
>Ga0224511_10004790_pt1 | contig 10377 bp, 3 predicted proteins | sample SF_May12_sed_USG_2_FD_169988 | JGI IMG/M metagenome (GOLD analysis project Ga0224511, IMG submission 169988) | Sediment microbial communities from San Francisco Bay, California, United States - SF_May12_sed_USGS_8_1 | ecosystem: Environmental > Aquatic > Marine > Sediment | place: USA... | reverse complement strand
GAACCCGTGCCCTTTTTAGATGGAAGTCCCAATTGCTTCAAAGTTGTCCATAAAGATTTAGAATCAGACTTTTGCTCTCTACATGTCTCAGTAAAATAATCTTCCTTAGCTTTCAGGATTGCATATTGTGTTTTATTTCTGAGAGATTTAAATTTTTCATAGTATGTTTGATAAAAGGCGTCTCATGTTGTTAAACTACGAAATCACAATAAAGGACTTGTTTTACAATCTGTTTTTTATTTGTATAATTACTTTACTAACATATATTTTAAAACATATGTCTTTAATGCAAAGTTGACGGTAATGTATTATAATGTGATTAAAGCATATTTAAAAAATGCATATATCTCCTTATTAAAAAATAAACCAACACATTATAATCCACTTAAATAGAATTGAAACATTAAAATACACGATAAAGAAACCATTATGTAAACTCATTATTATGACACATAATTATTTCCAATGCACGCATTAGTTGTGTTCCATTGGAATGTTGACACCCCGGGCAACATTGTTAATGTCCTTTCTTGACTTTAACTCTGAACGAATGGAAAAAATTGCACACATGTACGTGACATCATCTGAAGTAATTTGATGCACAGGAATATGTGTAGATACTTTGTAGTGATATTTTGATCATAATAACTAATATGCAACTTGATATATGTATGTGTTGTGACTCAATGAATGCTTATTCAGCATTGACGTACACAACTTCGAAACTCGCAGCTGTCATCACGTCATACAATGTAGTAACGTAAACACTCATCTATACTAGTCATTCTGGTTCACATTGATCCCATATTTCACATTCTTTAGAAAACGGTTTGACAATATGTAAATATTGCTATCAGTCTGCGCGTTAACTATTGTTCGACTATAGCCCTTCGGACTATTCAAATAGATTTTTCTATAGCTCGAACGAAATTTAAATAGCCCGAAAAGTTTGTTGTGATCATAATTCATACAATTCATATTAGAAATGGGTTGAATTGCACAATTTTAATTTTGGTTGTATTTTGTAACGAACAAAAACTCCACAATCAGTTTATGGTAATGTGTTTCTTTGTTCAGGATTTTACTCCAAAATTTAAATCAATTTATAATTGACCGACCGGCCGTTTACTCGATTCGGGCTTCGGGCTTGTAGACTAATTCGCAGACTGATCGCTAGTTATAAACGTACATGGTACTTTCCTTATTGTCCTTAGCATTTACATGAGTTATGTTGTTTACAAGAACTTTTATTAATTACATCATTGTGTCAAAAATAGGCCGCCAATTGGAGAGCAGTTCTGTTGAATTCGCCTTTTTGGTTTTTATCAGCTCCGTATTGTAGACTACATGGCCTTTCTCCGCTGCAATAATTAATGCTTATTAATTAGTCATTTCTATGACATTCACATCAGCTTTGCGTTCCGAAGGCGCCGTCATTAAATCACTTTGTCCATAATAGACTGCATCGTGGAGCGCACTTCTGTCGTCTGTTTCATTTCAGTTCATATCAGCCCCGTATTGTAGACATGTTTGAGCTACGTTAATATGACTTCCTTCGTTGCAACAACAATTAATGCTATTTGTTTCTAAATGTCTTTGACATCCACATCAGCGTTGCTATCCAGAAACTCTGTCATTATATTATTGTGTCCTTCTGAGGCTGCATAATAGACAGCTGTTCTGTTGAGTTTTTTCTTCTGGTTCACAACATCTCCGTAATGTAGACATGTCTTGACTGCGGCAAGATGATATTTATTGCTGCTACAATTAAAGGTGTTTCTCAATCAATGTTTATGGCATTCGCACCAGCGTTGCTATCCAGAAGTTCCGTCATTACATCATTATGTTCATAAGAGGCTGCATAATAGACAGCTGTTCTGTTAAATTTGTCCTTGTGGTTAACATCAGCTCCGTATTGTAGACATGTCTTTACTGCAGTACAATGACCGTTCATGGCTGCTACAATTAAGGGTGTGCGTCCATCAATGTCTACGACATTCAAATCAGATTGGTTGTTTAGAAGCTCTGTCACTACATCATTGTATCCAAATGCGGCTGCATAATGGAGAGCTGTTCTGTTGAATTTGTCCTTCTGGTTCACATCAGCTCCGTTTTGCAGACATGTATTGACTGCAGTTAATTGACCGTTTATCGCAGCTACTCTAAGAAGTTTGTATGCATTAACGTATATGCCATTCAAATCAGCTTGGTTCTCTAGAAGCTCCGTCATTACAACAGTGTGTCCATAAGAGGCTGCATAATAGACAGCTGTTCTGTTGTATATGTCCTTGTGGTTAACATCAGCTCCGTATTGTAGACATGTCTTGACTGCAGTAAGATGACCGTTCATGGCTGCTACAATTAAGGGTGTGAGTCCATCAATGTCTACGACATTCAAATCAGATTGGTTGTCTAGAAGCTCTGTCACTACATCATTGTCTCCAAATGAGGCTACATAATAGACAGCTGTTCTGTTGAATTTATCCTTGTGGTTAACATCAGCTCCGTATTGTAGACATGTCTTGACTGCAGTAAGATGACCGTTCATGGCTGCTACAATTAAGGGTGTGAGTCCATCAACGTCTACGACATTCAAATCAGATTGGTTGTCTAGAAGCTCTGTCACTACATCATTGTCTCCAAATGAGGCTGCATAATAGACAGCTGTTCTGTTGAATTTGTCCTTCTGGTTCACATCAGCTCCGTATTGTAGACATGTCTTGACTGCAGTAAGATGACCGTTCATGGCTGCTACCATTAAGGGTGTGAGTCCATCAATGTCTACGACATTCAAATCAGATTGGTTGTCAAGAAGCTCCGTCACAACATCACTGTGTCCATAGTAGGCTGCATAATAGACAGCTGTTCTGTTGAATATGTCATTGTGGCGAACATCAGCTCCGTATTGTAGACATGTCTTGACTGCAGTAAGATGACCTTCCATCGCTGCTTCAATTAAGGGTGTTTTTCCACTGTGTTCTATGCCTTTCACGTCAGCTTGGTTGTCTAGAAGCTCTCTCGCTATATTACTGTGTCCGCTTAAGGCTGCGTAGTGAAGTGCTGTTTTATTTAATCCGTCCTTTTGGTTCACATCAGCTCCGTAGTGTAAACATGTCTTGACTACATTAAGATTACCGTCTATCGTTGCCAACATTAAATGCGTTTGTCCACTTGGGTTAATGACATTTATATCAGCCTGCTTGCCTACAAGCTCCGCCACTACATCCTTGTGTCCGAAAAAGACTGCATAACAGAGAGCTGTTCTGTTGAATATGTCATTCTGGTTCACATCAGCCCCGTATTGTAGACATGCTTTAACTACATTATTATGACCTTCCTTCGCGGCAACAATTAATGCTGTTTGTCCATTAATATCTTTGGCATCCACATCAGCTTTGCTATCCAGAAGCTTCGTTACTACATCATTGTGTCCACCAGATGCTGCGTAGTGAAGGGATGTCTTTCTGTTACTGTCTGCGACATTAACACATGCACCATTTTTTATTAAGCATTTAACAGCTTCTTCTTGGTTCAATGTAGTTGCTACAATCAGAGGGTATGTGTATGCCATTCCAAACGGTTTATATGTGCATCTATCATTTAAACGCACTCCAGATGATTCTATGACTTTCGATAGAAACAAGGGCAGTAGATGAATGACCACAGACACAGATTTACTGTTAATTGTTGTATGTGGTTTTAAAAAGAGTTCGATTTTTGATATGATTTGTTCAGCCAAAACGGTATGACCATATTCGAGTATACAGTCCAACATATACATCTGATGTCCATCATCAAGCATATGATTTTGTATAGGATAATTGAACAACTTGAAGGATAAGTGTGTATCCACAATGTGGTTTGTGAATAGCTCTACAAACGATTTTCTCTGAAATGCTTCGTGGTTAAGTATATTTATGTCAACATCAATGCATTTTTGGGGTTTGCTAAACAGCTTGGACTGACCTCTGGATGAACTCGAAACTGTCTTCAGAGGTATTCTTACACAACTATTTACCGCTGACCCTGTCAGTGGTTTATCACTACAGTCTTGGCGACTAATAAGTCTGATAAACTTTTCACAAAGGTCCTTGTGTAATCTGTCTGGCAGTGATACTTTCAGATCACTTTCTGTAGTTTTGAATAATGTCACTCGCTGCATGATAAAATCACGCTGACAAAGTGTAATGCATTCCAATGGTTTGTACTCGCCTAAAACAATGCCGACCATTTCTCCAATCACATTATGAGTGAATGTGTACTCTCCTGAATCATTCCTATGTAAAAACAGAAAATTTGTGTACGCGTGCAATGAAACCCTTACAATTTCTAAAAATTCGTGGTTGATTTCAATTCCGAAACAATTTGCAATGCGGCGAATATGTGACGAAACATTCTTTGGATTTCGAATATCAGATTCTGAAATAGTATAACTTTTCTCAGCCCAAACGGCTACCAATGCTATGAACTTGTAATATTGCTCAGTTTCCTCTGGCTTATACAGCTGTTTAATATAAGTTTTAAAATGAAGCTCGGGTTTTTGAAAAAAGTCAGTCCCATGATGAAATAGTGTTTCTGCCGCAAACAACATGGCGCACTCAGGGAAACCAAACACACATTCTTCTCTCACTTCAGATTTAAAATTAAATACGCCTCGTGCCTTCTTAACACATATATCTAAATCAACACGTCCCCTAATACCATTTCTGTCCAGAATGACTTTCAACATTTGTTTCATTTCTTCTGATGACAGGTCCTTTGAATCCAGGTAAACTGTGTATCCAGCAGAATCGCTAAACATTGTTATTTTGTCTAGTTCGCATCTTGCTTCTTCTTTAATATAATGTCGTGAAGTAATTATGACCTTCAATTCGCTGTCCTTTGCACGTTGTTCAATGTCGCTAAGAACTGTTTTCCATTCTCTTAGACGCTCATAATCAAGTGCTATCCCACCAAAAATGTCGTCTATGATCACTGTTGTAAAACACCGCAGTGACCAATCAACATCCTCCCAATCACGAACACTCTCCAGTTTTATGCAGTTTTCTTTCCTTGTGTTGTCTTCAAGAGCAAGATGTGCAGCCATAGCTGTTTTCCCTTCCCCAGGGTTCCCGGTCAAAATAAGTATATTCTTGTCTTGCAGTATATCTTTGGCTTTGGCATATTGTTTTGTCTTTACAAAGTGGATATCTGCTTTAACCTCAAGAAAACGAATGGTCGAATCTGTAAGTATCAGGCACACTAAAATTGCATTTACCAATATGCCATGTATTTTGCTGTCTTAGGAAATTCAAGTTGGACTATATTTATTTAATGCGTGCGAGATAATAATATAATTCTTATAAAAGCTTAATACTATATTGTGTATTTTTTATAGAAAGTAAACATACTTTGAAAATTTTAAATTGCAAACAAGTGAAGAACCTTAAAAAAACCTTCAACCAAAAGCATTTTACTGCTTTATTAATGAATTATAATTTACAATGAAACTTAGTATACTATTTCAAATCTTCTTCGAAATAAAATTATCGCACGCAACAGATTAAAATCATACATGGTAAACAAACCTCTAAGGTTCTTCATTTTAGGAGAAAACAGGTCCAACGTTTTCGTCCGAAGATCTTTGATTTCATCTTCTATATTTGGTAAGCCGCATGATGAGCCAAGTCGTATCATGGTCTGAAATAATGACATCAATTGAATGTCTTTTTTGCATTTGAACATTTTTAAACAATAAAAACCTAACGTTTCTAATAAATTTAAATATCTTTTTAAAAACCTTCATCAAATTTTAGAAAATACATGTATGACACACTAGCTGATTCAGGTTTTGGGTGGATTTTGGAGTGTGCGAGCCATCGAGCGAGGTAAAGGATTTAGGGTACAACTTTAACAAAACACATACCCCAGCAAGCATATTCCACTCTGCATTGAACTGTTGATCATCTATGTCTGCAGCTGGTGCGTGACTCATCTAAAACCCGTAATTTAGCAACATTGGTTTTAGGCCTTACTATAACTTTCAATAGATGTAATTCGGAACTCGGTATTTAATGGGAAAACCCAGCTTATAGAGCGGTACAAACAAAACTGGCCTGTTTCATTCCACTGAAAAGCACAGAATGTATTACTAATTGGACGCCGTATAGACATTTTATTGTTCGAATGTGACTTACATAACGGTTAATCTTTGTTTGTACCTCTCGATGAGTTTTTTTTTCATCAATAACCAGTTACGGCTTAAGTCTATTGATATAGGTGTCAACGTTTGCACATAGCTTTTATGTCTAGTTATGGAAAATCACACGTACGAACTTAGAAGCGAAATATTTTCGCCAATGATTAGAGTTGAAATGTGTTGGTTAGTAAATAATAACACTATTTAACTTTGAGTTTCTAAAGGCTAGTCATTTCAGTAAACATTATGCAGACGATGGGTGAGGGTCACCCCCTAATATTCAGGGGTTATGTAGGCCGTACACCGTATTTAAAGGGCCTGTATACAGTTGCAAATAGCATATAAGTTGGTACACAGACCCCACAATTTGCATAAAACAATGTTAAGCAGGACACACACACAAAATAACATATAAAGTCAAATAAGTCATTATCTTTAGAGCGCACTGGCTTCACTCATGCAGGCCAATGTTCATAATTTGCGCCTGCCTTCTGTAGTCAGTATTGACATTGAAGTGAAGTGAAAGTATTTCTAACAGTTAATCATTTTTAGGCTCGTTATAATACGTTGAAAACAACAAACAAATACAAGGACTTCATGATAAGACCTAGGAGGCAGTACGTGACTCCAAGTAGAAAGTCCCCACGGCGCGCTGTGTAGTGCGCTGTGCAAACGCCAAGCTGCGGTTTTGTCTTTGAGCATGTTCAAAATAATCGCCGCAGCATGGCGTTCTAGGCAATGGCACAGTGCGTAAACAGCGTTGCTTGCGACTGCACAGCGCGCACTTCCGCGATCTGTAATTTTTAGGACGCTGTGGTAACGCTGTAAGGACGCAACTCTGGTGTGACAGGAGGTTTACACACATTTACATACATCAAGCAAATAACAAAAGTAAATTAAAAGTATACATACTTTATTTCTCAGGTTTCTGATCCTAACAATGTCCGCAATTTCTTGTGTCTGTGATGGTATTATTTTGTCATTATCAGTCTCCTCCCAAAGCGCGTTTTTTAAGTCCGCTTTATAGCAGAAGTGTCTTAAAAGTGATATTAACAAAGAGATATCATAGTTATCTGATCCTGGGTGTTGCTTCATATGTTGTATCTGCTTCTCTGATAGCTTAGCCTTCTTCAAATCTTTGACACTTGGCGGCCATTTGGGAAATGTCGGTACTTTGCTCTCAAACTTTGCTCTCAAGACACGTGCTGATGCCGCCAAAAGTCTGTGCATTTGTAAGAAGTTTCTTTCATTCTTTCCATCGCATTCATTATTTCCATCTGAGGACGCTGCCATTCTGAAAGACAGTGTTGATCAAGTCTTAAATGACTCAATCAGTAGAAATGTAACGTCTGTAGAATAACAATAATCATAATTGTAAGTGTAAAAGAAGAACAAGTGTTACTAGAATGCCCTCGATTACCTTTGACGGCCACCGAGTTACTTAATAAAAATGTTAACAATGTTTAAAACAGAATTTTGAACGTTGATATCTTTGTTTAATACAAGTACATGTACGGACCGTTTATATCATCAATAGTGTATTGGCAATGCACATACGGTCGATTAAAATAGTGTTTTTGTGATAGTGTGATTTTTTTTTATAGTTCCGAATCGATCAATTTGTCTAACGTCAGGTTTCGTGAATTACTCTTTTTGGTAACCCAGGATAAGGGATTTTATGTAAAGTTACTTTTGATCAAGTTCATTGTATTTCAAGAAGATAAAACTACGCTAAATTTAAGATTATACAGCACATTTTTGAATATTTGTTTCCTGTAACACTTAAGTATGTATGCACACTGAAACATATTGCTGAATAAGCAAACATAAAGTATTGGCCTGGACGGGCGAAATCCGGGCAAACGAACGCATGGATGCACACACAAGCACCTAAACAGGCAACGTGACAGCTTTGTCGAGTTCACGCATGCAGGCTCGACAATGTTGAATACGAATTATAACAAAATAATGTGTGTAATCAACTTAGACTGTTAAACATAATGACGTGTTTTGTGCGAACACATCATTTGTGTTTTTAATTTAACATATATGTACACATGTCACGTTCTTTTGATAAGTGTTAAATTTTTGTGATTCGTCTTATCTCAAAGTATTGATCGAATAATTTAATTTTGTTTTCGGTCAAAGTCCCCTACTATAAAGCGCAAAAAATGTATTTTGTGTTTTGTATAACTTCAATCCATTATGCAGTTCAACGATTTAAACATAAACACTACTTGATGGCAATCTGGAATATTCGCTTGAAAATATGTGCCAAGTTGTTCATTTTTATTATAAATAATTGCAACATTAAAATATGTGCCAAGTTGTTCATTTTTATTATAAATAATTGCAACACATATTAGAAAAGAGAAGCTAGTATATAATTAGAAACGAACCATTGTATCGAGACAACAATGCAAAATAGAGTCTGTTAATTTCACATGTCGTAAACAAATCAAGGGTCAAACTACATGAGTATCTGGGGCGATGTGGATGTACGTCACATTTTCCATATACACTCTGTCAACAATTTTAAAGAGGATCGTAAATTAGTTTAGTTGGTGAAGGAGGTATGCGTGCACCCCGGACATACTTTTTTATTGATGTCTTCCTAGGGGAAAATATGTGTACAAAACGCTTTGCTATGTAAAGATTTGGGATATTGTCCCACGTGCCTTATTTATGTAAATTACGACGTCACTTCATGAAAATATTAGAATCGCTATATATCCGCCAATACTATGTACAGATAAATGAAAAAGGTGTCTAGTCTCAGGTTTTGATTGTCAAGCATCAATATAGGACCGATCTGAATGTAACCATATGTGTCAGCGTCTAAGATTTTGGGTCCAATTGACGAAATAATATAAATACATCATATCTTTGCAAACTTATTTCAGAATTGAATTTCATTCTGGATGCATTTATGGGATCATGAACGCAATGGTCAAACTGGCAAATCCATGAAGCGCTTCATGGGTAATTTGCCAGTTTGACCATTGCGTTCATGATCCCATAAATGCACCCAGAATGAAATTCAATCATTATATTTACATTCTTAAATAAAGAAATGCGCTATATTTAAATTCAATTTTACATTAAAAGTGCTAGTTTTAAGTGAATAAAATAACCTTGTCGGCGGGCGGAAAAAGCTGTTTTTCCCAAGTTTGGGTGTTTTTCTACATCTGTTTTTACACAAATGGAGGAACAGTAAATACGTATTGCGTGTTTTAGCTTCAGATTATGTTGAAAAAGTAAGGTCGTTTTATGTGTGCAGTGTTTGCTTCAGAACTCTGTTATTTAAACTTAAAAGAATGAAAAAGAATGTCATACAAAAGGCAGGATTCCGTTGGAAATGTGTCCTGAAATCAATGTTTATTGTTTTTTTGACAAGAATAAACAATGAACAGTTGTCTATCGTTAGCAAAATATCAATTTACTTGGCAACACATGTGACAATCTACTTCATAAGGTAGGTCGAGTGTTCGTTTTTAAATAATAAAAAGTTCACAATGTAGAATGTTATGAAAAGTCTACGCCAGTGATGAGGCTTTGTGATTACTGGCGCATAAACGCAATCGTTTTCCTTATCAAAATGCTTGTTGAATGTAAATATTTTTTTTAATTAACCACTTATGTATTAATAAAATTGCATCGTCCTTATATTTTTATATATGTAAAAACACCGTTTATGATGCTTTAGGTACGTATTTTAATGTGGTGATATTGAAATAAACACTTGGAATATTTTTATTCTGTTTTTAAAAGTGTAATCTTCAAATATAGCCCTTTCAAATGATACCAAATTCTCAATATCGCTAAAATGGTCAATTGGACCCAAAATGTCAGACTCGGACACATATGTGTTCATTATTTGACTATATTTGACTGCTAGGCCTGACACACCAGGTAGACAGATATAGTGAGAGCGAGACCATAACACACCAAGTCGACTGATATAGTGACAGCAAGGCAATGACATGCTAGGTCGACTGATATAATGAGAGCTAGGCAAAAGTCACTCCATGGCGACTGATTTAGTGAGAGCTAGGCAATGACACACTAGGGCGACACATAGGAAGAGTTAGCTAATGGCATAAGAAGGTGACATATAAAGGAAGAGTTAGGTAATGGCATAACAAGGTGACATATATGAGGGTGACACCCCCCTTTTTTGGTACGCAGTATTCAGGGGG
>Ga0224511_10004788_pt1 | contig 10378 bp, 8 predicted proteins | sample SF_May12_sed_USG_2_FD_169988 | JGI IMG/M metagenome (GOLD analysis project Ga0224511, IMG submission 169988) | Sediment microbial communities from San Francisco Bay, California, United States - SF_May12_sed_USGS_8_1 | ecosystem: Environmental > Aquatic > Marine > Sediment | place: USA... | reverse complement strand
CAGTCCCGTGTAAATGGTTGTGCGCTGGTAAAGGTCAATTAGCTGACCCAGTGTATGTGCTGTCAACACAGGTACCTGAATAGTGATGTTGGGGTGCCCTGTTTCGGTGATGACTTGTTGGGTCGCACAGAACTCCGCATGGATGACATCGGCTAGAGTCTTGTTTTCCAGGTGAGGAAAGGATTTGAGATCGGCCTTGTCCAATGGTATGGGTAGTTTATGGCTGCGCCAGTCCATTTCGATGAAGGTAAACATTTTATCCAGCCGGGACTCCAGGTACATCTGTAACTGGCTGTGCTGATCAACAGCGCCGATGGCTCTGACCGGTAGACTGCCCGCCGGATTCCGCTTGTCGTCGTTAATGAATTTTCCCAGGGACTCTGCCCACAACTGACAATACCAGTCGACAAAGGTGCGCAGCTCGTTGGCATAGGGCATCATGATGGAGATGCGTTTTTGCTTCTCAGTCTCCAACAGGTAATAGATGGCCGCCAGTTCCAGCGCCACATTAGTTTTCAGATCGTCGCTTAAACAATGTTCACGATTGCTGGCGGCGCCGTTGAGCAAATCTTCAATATCGATATTTTCCACGGCCAGAGGCAATAGGCCGACGGCTGACAATACCGAATAGCGGCCACCTACTTGTGGTGGTACCGGCAGGGTGGCAATATTTTCCCGCTGGGCCAGCTCCCGTAACCAACCGCGATCAGGATCAGTAATAAACCACTGCTGTTTGCGCGCCGTTTCATCACCCAGTTTTTCAGACAGCCATTGGCGCAGAATCTGAAACTGGACAACAGTTTCAATGGTGCCGCCGGATTTACTGATACAAATTAATGCCGTCCTGGCCGGATCAAGTTGTGTCAGCAGAAATTCAATTTGCAGGGGATCAATGTTTTCCGCAAAGTGCAGATGCACTGATGCGTCCCGCTCGGCAATGAGACCATGACGCACGGCCTTGGCACCGAGACTGGAGCCGCCAATGCCAATAACGATAACATCGCGAAAGCGTCGTATGTCCTGAGCCATACTGCGGATGGTCTTGACTTGCGAGAGCATTTCCACCGGCAGGTTCAGACTGGCGAATTCCGCCTCCAGTCCCGCTTGGGTTTTTTTCATGACCGTCTCATGGACCGCCTTAAGCCGGGGGCCTAATGCCGCCAGATTGTCTTCTGTTATACCCGGTGCATTAAGCACTTTCTCGTAACAGTTCTCGGTGCTGATTTTAATAAGAGGCTTGGTCATCATTCGATTGTTATTTTTTAATCTTGTCGTTGTTCCGCCGCTTCCAGGGTATTCAGCATTAAGGTAGCGACGGTCATGGGGCCAACGCCACCCGGAACCGGCGTAATCCAGCCGGCGTGTTGCCGGGCCGCTTCATATTCCACATCACCCACCAGTTTGCCGCTTTCCAGCCGGTTCATGCCTACATCAATAACCATAGCACCGGGTTTGATCCAGTCACCTTTTACCAGCCCGGGTTTTCCTACGGCCACCACGACAATATCTGCCTGTTTCACATGAGCAGCGGTGTCTTTGGTGAAGCGGTGGCAGGTGGTGACAGTGCAGCCCGCCAGCAACAATTCCAGGGACATGGGCCGGCCGACGATATTGGAGGCACCCACCACCACAGCATCGAGCCCTCGAATCGGGATATTGGTGTGTTTCAGCAAGTGGATCACCCCTCTTGGGGTGCACGGCCGCAATGCAGGTAGACGAAGGGCCAGACGGCCAATGTTATAAGGATGGAAGCCATCCACATCCTTATTAGGATCAATCCGCTCCAATACAGTTTGGGGATCAATGTGCCCGGGCAGGGGCAGTTGCACCAGAATGCCATCCACGGCCGGACTCTCGTTGAGTTCATCGATCAGGGCAAGCAACGCACTTTGGGAGGTATCGGCGGGCAGGTCATGGGAAAAAGACTGGATACCTACTTCCTGGCAGGCCCTGCGCTTGTTGGCCACGTAAATCCCGGAAGCCGGATCGCTGCCTACCATGATTACCGCCAGCCCCGGTTGGCGCTGGCCGTTGGCGGTCCGCCGGGCGACGTGTCCCTTAATCTCGTTACGCAGGTCGGCGGCGATTTGTTTGCCGTCTAGAATCTTGGCTGCCATGCTTTTTCCGCAGATGGATGTCCTCAGGGGCCCGGATGATCTCACGGAGAAAACCTGAGGCCAAGCCCGTTTTTCGCCCTGGTCCGGATTGACGCCCCTGGGTGTGACACGTATATTTCCGCCCCCGTCTTGGGTATCCTAAGGGCCCGGGACAACGGTTTTTTCGGGGTATAGCGCAGTCTGGTAGCGCGCCTGCTTTGGGAGCAGGATGTCGGGAGTTCGAATCTCTCTACCCCGACCAATGATAGATGTAGCGGGGTATTCGAGTTTTAGGTTGGCGGCGGAAAGCTCGCGCTGACTCGAGTCCCGGAAAGTTCCCTGGAATAAATGGTTTTTCAAGTTATTCCACTGGAAGCAAGGCGCCCGTAGCTCATCTGGATAGAGCATCGGCCTTTAGGCGAGTAGCAATGGCTACGATAAACAGGAGCCTCTGCGGGGAAACACAACCTGTAGAGTGGACTGCACTGTATCGGGGAAGCCTTAACAGGTTAGGCTGATGGTAATCCCGAGGAAACCTGTATACGCCCATATGCAGGCGGTATGGTAGTCTCTGAGTTAAATGACTTATAGGGATATAGGTTTGATTGCTCATCATACTAAAAGCAAGGGTGATCTGGGAGTTTTGAAGGCTCAGCTGGATCTTTATGAGCAGGGGTATTTAATACTTAACCCGGTGACGGAGCATGCGCCGTTTGACCTGGTGGCTTATAAAGACGGGAAGTTTTGGCGGGTACAAGTAAAGTTTAAGTCGTTGGACAAGACCGGGGCCATCACGGTGCATTTTAGGTCTTGTTGGGCAGACAGACATGGTACGCACATGAGTGGTACCGATAAGGATCAAGTCGATCTTTTTTGTGTTTACTGTCCTGATACGAATAGTTGTTACTACTTAAACCCAAAGGACTTCAATAAATCCGTCACGCTGAGGGTAAGAACTCCCAAGAACAATCAGAGTAAGCATATTCGGCTGATCTCTGATTTTCGCAGGGTTCCGTAGAGGCCATACGTGCGGCACCTGAAATGGTGAAGAGATGGTCCAGACCCCAAACACGGTAAGTGGCAGCGAAAGTTGTAGCGGGTAAGCTAAGCCGAGGGTAGCAGGTTCGAGTCCTGCCGGGCGCGCCAATTTTTTTGGCGGTGGCATCGGGTTATCGATTGCGTATAATCCGCTTCGTTTTATGGTGAGCGTAGCTCAGTTGGTTAGAGTCCCGGATTGTGATTCCGGTTGTCGTGGGTTCAAATCCCATCGCTCACCCCAGTTTTTCCCAGAAATGGGCCGTTAGCTCAGTTGGTAGAGCACCGGACTCTTAATCCGATGGTCGTAGGTTCGACCCCTACACGGCCCACCATTTCTTCTTTTCTCTCAGTCAGTTGCCCAGCGCCACAAACCCAATAAAACAGTCCGGAAAAATTTCGGAAAAAAAACGGAAAAACTCACTTCGGGTTCCGGATCAAAGCTGGGTTATTAACGAATCTGTTGATTGAGCTATCTTTAGATTTCCGTGGAGAGAAACATGGCGCGGATGATCTGGATCAGTATGAGGTGTTAGAACAATAGAAGAATCCCAGAGACCTTTGTTATTGCAAAAATCAATCGAGTCTGACCTCTTGAACCTTTGTTTTATCTACTTGGTGTTCCTCTGCTCAACACCTAACCAATGCAGGGAACGCTTTCACGTACAGGCAGCGCCGTATTTTGTTTTATCATTCTCTTGTCCACAAAAGGCGAGGTCATGGCGCGGGTTAGCGCGCTGTAGTTGATCTGGAATGGTAGTTCAGTGCCGACGGTGGGCAGGCTGTCGCATTGAACAATAAGATGGTCGCTGCTGGCATCGATTATGGTAATACCAGCCGGCGCTCTCAGGCCTTGCGGGTCGATGTCCTGGCGGCCGATAGCGAGTATCGCTTGTGCAATATTACCGTGATCATTGGCGACCGCCAGTTCTCCGAATGCGTTCTGAGCAATTGTACCCCATGGCTGCGATGGCTTGATTTTTGATTCGATGACTTCGGCCACAAGCGTGATGGCATCGGTGTGCAAGCCATCGATAGGGCGACGATGCAGGGTCTCGCAACCGAGTAACAATGACTCACCCAGTCGAAGATTGTTGATGCGTCCTGGCTGTTCACAGCCAAATGCCCAGTCAAGATTGGCGGAGTTTCCCCCGGAGATAATATCCAGCTGTATACCGAAAGCAGCTTCCAGCGAATCCGCCAGTGCGGACAGTTCTGACATGTTGCTGTCGTCCGGCGACACGCCGTTGCGGCAGGCGAGGTTGGTGCCAATACCGTTTAAAACAATGCCGCGCAGGTCCAGGGTTCCGCGCACAACTGCTTCCATATCTGCCGGCAGGATTCCTTCACGCAGGTCCCCGAGCTCGACCATCAACACAACGCCGTGTAAGCGATCATGCTTTACAGCGGCAGCGGACAACAGGCGAATGGTCTCCAGTTCGGTGTTAAAGCTGACATCCGCGTGTGCTACGACTCGGTCAACCTGGCTGGGCATGGGTGAGCGAATCAGCGTCATCGATGCGCTTAGGTTTGCGCGCCGCATGTTTTCGATATTCTCGATACGGGAGTCGCCCAGGCTGGTAATGCCTGCCCGCACTAACGCAGCGGCGATGTGTGGTGAACCAAGGGTCGATTTGGTGATGCCCGTTACAGAAATACTGCGTAAGGCAAGCCGATCGACCAACGTTCTCGCGTTGTGTTCGATCTTGTCGAGGTCGATCTCCAGTCGTGGGGCGCTCATTGTGCGTGGGCGATCAGCTTTTCCTCAAGTTCGGGAAATGCCAGCATGACCATTTTCACCAGGCGATCGGACGCGCGGGTTAACGCATCCGTTGCCGGAATGCCGAGTTCTTGTTCGTACGCGGTGATGGCATCACTGACGTCTGCGTCGGTCATGTTTTCGTGATTAATGGTGAGTCCGATGACCCTGGTATCGGCAAAGGTTTGTAGCAGATTGATTTCGGATGCCGGTGTCGGCATTGCCATTTTTTCGAAATCGCAGCGGTGACGGCGTCCGGGCGCATGCTGCAACACAACGCCGTTTGGACAGGCGCCGCGTAGTATAAATGAAGACGACGAGAAGGCTGGGTGGCTCAAAGCGCCTTGCCCTTCAATGATAATCACATCGGGTTTTTCGTTTTCGAATGCTTCAACGATGGTGGCCTCCAGTTCACCGGCACAGAATTGCGACGGTACGGCATCGAGCGCAATGCCGTAGCGCGCGCCCTGTATCAGGCCGGTCTGTCCGGTGCCCACCATCACCGCCTTTATCCCGTGCTCATTTAGCGCACGCGTGAGTATGGTCGCAGTCGTACGTTTGCCAATGGCGCAGTCAGTACCCAGTACAGCAATACGCGGACAAGTTACCTCATTGATACGGCCGCTGAACATGCGCAGGTCTTTTTTTTCGCGAGGTTTTCGCACATCCAGGATTTTTACCTTGTCCGCCACACAGGCGGCCGCAAAAATCGGGTCATCATTTAAAAATTCATGCAGGCCATTGACGATGTTCATGCCGTGACTCATGGCCTCCAGAATGATGCCTCGCTGGTGTTTCGATAGCATGCCGCTGGATGGCGCCATGCCGAAAATGAAGTAATCCGGCAAGGTGCCGGTCCGTGCCAGCGAGTCCGCCAGATCGCGACAGACAGGGATATTGTTGGGCTTGTCGTCAAGCACGCTACCCGAATCCAGCCCCGCTTTTTCACTGTCGATCACAGACAGAATTTCATATTTCTCGGAGTGCCGAATGAGCCCGTTGGCGGTTTTACCATCGATCTCGCCAAAATTGGCTTCGCAGTAAATAATCGCTGTGGTTAGCGGTTTTGGTTTCTTGTAAATCCGTACAGGAAGATGTTTCGCTGTTGTGCTGCGGTTGGTGCGTTTAGAACTAGCTAACGATGTGCGCGATGGCACAGAAACAGGAACAGTAGACATGGTCACCCCTTAGGTTGACTCAGAGGAGGCGACGGGATCGTTACAACCGGAATTGGCTGTTGGTCAGCGAGTGGTCCCCGCTAAGTAGCGGTTTGAATTAGATCATAGCACAATACTGGCTTCATCGGCAGCGATGAATAAGAAGGTTGGATAAATATAATTATTTGGAGTAAGAATGGCCTAAAACCCGGGTCAGATCCCAGTTTTCACTAATATACCTTTTCCGTTACACTGCTTTTTCAGATAGAAAACCCTTCATCACTGATTCGGACATCAGTGAGACTGTGATAAGGAGATTACCTCATGCCACGTAAACCTCGCTTTACGATTCCCGGCGTACCGCAACATGTCATCCAGCGCGGCAATAATCGGGAACTCTGTTTTTATGCCATCGAAAACTACCATTGTTACCTGGACAATCTTAGGAAAGCCTTGGACAAAAATAACGCCAAACTCCATGCCTATGTCTTGATGACCAATCACGTGCATTTGCTCATCCCTTGATAAAATAAAATATGACATAATACCTGCTAGCCTGAAAGACTCAATATGAGGATAACATCGATGTTTTTAGTGCAGCAGTTATCGGTACGCGCGCAGCTCATTGCATTAGTTGCCGTGTTGTTATGTTCCCAGGCGAACACCGTGAAGGCAGAAAATATGTTAAGTCTGAGCGTGAGTGATCGCAAGGATCAGCTTGACTGGAATATTGCAGGTAGTTACTGGGGTGGTAGTCCCAATGTATTGTCCGAGCTAACGTGGCGGGATATGGGATTTACACAAGTTAAAGCGGAGTTAACAGGTCACGCAGCAAGCCAGTTGTATTACCGGGCTTCACTGGCGACAGGCTGGGTTCAGGACGGGGAAAACCAGGATTCGGATTACGCGGGCGATAATCGGACATTGGAGTTTTCACGAACAATTAACGGGGTAGGCGACAGCTCGGTGTGGGATATCTCGGCAGGCATTGGTTCTGCGCAACGCTTTGGCCAGGAGGATCAGCATACCGTGGTTCCTATGATTGGTTATTCCATCCATCAGCAGGATTTGCGCATGACCGATGCCAACCAGGTGGTATCCAATACCCCTCTTGCCCAGACCTTGGATCCCAGTCTTGTTGTGCCCCCCTTAGGACCTTTCGCCGGTTTGGATTCCAGTTATCAAACCGAGTGGCGAGGATTCTGGTTTGGGCTGGACGTAAACTGGGATATGGACAAGTACGGCTTCGCCTTTTTGCGCATGGAATACCATAAAATAGATTTTACCGCGGAGGCCAATTGGAATCTGCGTTCTGATTTTGCGCACCCTGTGAGTTTTGAACACATTGCCAATGGTGCAGGGCAGGTGCTGGAACTGGGTTGGCGCATACCGCTAAACCGGTTGAAGTGGGGTTTGGGTGTGTCTGTTTCCCGCCAAACCTGGCAGACCGATGCCGGCGTTGACACGACCTATTTTGCTGATTCCTCGATTGGCATAACTCGCGTTAATGAAGTCAATTGGACCTCAAAGAGTATCAACGTTATCCTGAGCCGCATGTTCATGATGTAAATCATGATTGGATATTCGGTATCGGCCGGATAGCGCAATTCACCACTAAATACTTTCCGAGCCGCCAGGGGGTGTAGGCGGTGTGGGTGGAGTAGGTGGCGTCGGCGGAGTGGGCGGTGCCGGCAGCGTGGGTATGGTTGGTTGTGTCGGGGCAGTAGGCGGAGTCACTCCTGGTGTGGGTGTGTAGGAAGGACTGGGCGGTACGATGAAGCCACCCTCATTGCTTATACCACCGATCGCCTTCTTTTTTTTCTGATCTTCCTCCCTGATTCTTTCTTCAGAGGTTGTTTGGTCGGGTGTTGCCGCAGGCGATCCGTTTGTTTCAGATGTGTTGGTGGGCCCGGTTTTGGGTGGATTCATTTTTATGACATTTTGGTTGGGATTAATTTCCTTTTTCTCTGCTTTGCCCTCGGCTTCCCTTGGTGGCTTATCGTGATAACTGACGTTGCCTTCTTCATCCACCCATTTGTATACCTTTACAGCGGACGTTATGCCGGGGTAAGCCAGGAAGGCGGCGAGCAGGATAACCATTAATCTCGGTGAAGGAGGCTTTACCATAATTGCTTGCGCCGGCAATTCAGGATTCTGAATTATGCGCTTTTTTCCAGAAACAACATAGTGCCGTCATGGTGACGGTACTTCGGGAAAACAGGTTAGGCTAACAAGTCAATCAGTAATTCAATCCAATGCTTTACCGGTTGCCTGGCCTTGCTGGACAGGTGCAGCTGGCAACCGATGTTGGCGGTGGCGGTGACGTCAGGTGTGTGTTTCTCCAGTGACGCAATTTTATTGTCGAGTAACTGTTGAGACAGCCCGGGCTCAAGAATGGAGTAGGTGCCGGCGGAACCGCAGCATAGGTGAGAATCTGCTACGGGCATCAATTTATAGTAGGTTTTGGCGAGAATAGTTTCCACGGTTCCGTTGAGTTTTAGTCCGTGCTGGAGCGTGCATGGGTTGTGAAAAGCAACATTTGTTTTTCCGGGGGCGTTACCCAGGCGTGAGAGATCTTCTTTTTGGATGACTTTGCTAATGTCCCGTGACAGTTCGCTAATACGTGCCGCCTTGCTTGCATAGTGTTGATCGTGCTGCAGCAGTTCACCGTATTCCTTTACCATCACTATATTGGTTAGTGGCCTGAAACTCCTTGGCCACGCAGGGACAAATGAAGTTTCGTGAGATCGCTGTACGCGGCAAGGGCTGGACCTGAAATTCTGACAGAATGCGGGATTTCGGGTCTTTGTGGTAATTCCGGATCGGTTTATCTTCCGCTGGGCCGGGCCTGTTCCATTGGGACTACTGGAAATCCATGTTTTTACTCCTATATCTTAGGTATTCCTACAAAAACTCCCCTAAAAGCAGCCTCCTGTGGCACAATTGCGCCCGGCTGGAAAGTCGGTTTTCGGCGAATGTGGCGGAACTGGTAGACGCGCTGGATTTAGGTTCCAGTGGGGTAACCCGTGGGAGTTCGACTCTCCCCATTCGCACCAGATTAAGAAGTCAGGGTATGGGATTTGGCATGCGGGCAAGTTGCCGGTATGATGGGCCAGAATCTCATGAAATTTAGGTGGTTAGGACTATTTGTTTAATTGATTTATGAGGTTTATTCATGCAAGTTTCGGTTGAGTCAGTTGGAGCCATTGGCCGTCGGCTGACAATTACATTACCCGCCGAGGAACTGGAAGAGGCAATCAAGAGCCGCTTACAACGCTTGGCGAAGCAGGTAAAAATGCCGGGATTCCGGCCAGGCAAGGTTCCCATGAAGATGGTGGAGGCCCAATATGGCCCCCAGATCATGCGGGAGGTCAGTGGTGAGCTGATTCAGACCAGCTACCAGCAGGCACTGGGGCAGGAGGGCCTCAGGCCGGCAGGGGGCCCGAAAATCGTGCCCAAGACCCTGGAGCGAGGTCGGGCGCTGGAGTTTGTGGCGGAATTTGACGTCTATCCGGAGGCCAAACAGCTGGATCTTTCCGGTCAGACCATAGTCCGTCCGACCTGCGATATTACCGAAGCGGATATCGATCGTACGGTGGAAACCATCCGCAAGCAGCAACAAACCTGGCAAACCGTGGAACGTCAGGCCAAGCTGGACGATCAAGTGACCATGGATTTTGAAGGGTCCATTGGCGGCGAGTTATTTCAAGGCGGCAAAGGCACTGATGTGCAGTTGGTACTGGGTTCCGGCATGATGATTGCCGGATTTGAAGATCAGTTAGTCGGCGTCAGTGCTAATGACCAGCGGACGATTACCGTCACCTTTCCCCAGGACTACCGGGCAAAGGATCTGGCAGGCAAAGAAGCCCAGTTTGCAGTGAAGGTGAAGAAGGTGGAAGAACCTGTGTTACCGGAACTCAACGACGAATTTGTGGCCAAGCTGGGTATTGAAAACGGTAACATGGAAAAGCTGCGCAGCGACGTGAAAGAGAACCTGGAACGGGAAATGCGTGTACGTCAGCGCAATATTCTTCGGGACCGGGTGCTGGAAGCGCTTATTAAAGTTAATGATCTGGATGTGCCGCGATCATTGGTTGAGCGGGAAATTGAGCACATGAAACAAAGCGCTGCCCAAAATCAGCAAGCTCAGGGCCTGTTGGCACAGGACAGTGGCGACGATGCCATTTATGAAAAAGCGGCAAAACGTCGGGTGCTGCTGGGTCTGGTTGTATCGGAAATTGTAAAACAGAAAAATATTTCCGCAGATCCTGCCAAGGTGCGTGAGCGCGTGGAAGAGCTGGCGGCAGGTTATGAATCGCCAGAGGATGTGA
>Ga0224511_10004787_pt1 | contig 10378 bp, 2 predicted proteins | sample SF_May12_sed_USG_2_FD_169988 | JGI IMG/M metagenome (GOLD analysis project Ga0224511, IMG submission 169988) | Sediment microbial communities from San Francisco Bay, California, United States - SF_May12_sed_USGS_8_1 | ecosystem: Environmental > Aquatic > Marine > Sediment | place: USA... | reverse complement strand
TTTGAAATCAAAAACAGATCATGAAAATCGCCCTCCGATAACGGGTGACCTTCCTCTAAGCAATGAGAGATCGCAGATAAAATCTGAAGTACGAAGAACAACACCTTACGTAAAAAGTCTCTCTGGTTCTCGCACACCATCTCTAGCGAGCCCATGTGTTGGGCTAAACTTTCCGAGACATCAAACAAACCAACAACGATGTAGCACTTGGCCATGTGTGTTTGTGAGACACAGGTTTCCAGAATTTCACTCGTCTTGATGAACTCGTCTGTAAGGTAGGTGAATGGAACAGAGTCTGTGAATATGCATGTAGGTTTGAGAAGACTAGGGTGATTGGCTGCTGTGATTTCTGGCCTGGAGTGTAGCAACTGAAACAAGCCAATCAGAAATGTTGTTATATAATGGGTTAATATTATGTTAATGTGAGATGCAGCAAGGCATAAAATATTTTCATTATTAAACAAAACTTTTAAATGTCACTAAAAGTTGTTTTTTTTTAAATTAAGCACAGAAAGTGGACTTAGTGACTGACTAGTCAAAATAGTGTTTGTGGAAGTGTATTTTTGTTTAGTTCTATTAAATTTTGACATTGATTTATGTGGCATTTTACATTTCATGGTGTTTCATTTTAGATGTTAAACCATGTAGTAGCTTGGTTTATATTAACATTTATGTTCCAAAAATCAGTTACAAGATAAAAAGGTTTTTCTTACCATCACTTGGCATGCGGACATGGTCGCTTTCATCTTAGCATTATAGACAATGCTCTTTTCCGATGTGTGAATCGCTTTCCCGTAAATGTCAAAATCCGACCATTTCAGAGGACCGACTGATCCGATATGAAGATTGCCCTTCGTGAAGCATTTATCGTGTTGCGTGTAGATCTCGCGAATGGTGTTCAAATTCATACTAGAGAGTTGTCCCAACATTTCTCGAATCTCCTGTTCATTAAGATAGACCGACACACCGGGTTTATTCATCGCCACGTATTGTTCAAAGCCCGATCCAATCGGTCGGGGGCGACGTCGTGGAATCGGTCTTGGTCGAGAGAGGCTGCTGTTAGTCGATGAAAGTTCTGATTCTGACGAGAATGAGTCTTTTTTCTTCAATGATGACGGAAGCTGTGTGGTCGCAGCATTTTGCTGGTGTAAGTCAGTTGCTGAATTATTCGTATTCACTGTAACATTTTCATCATAAAATAAAACTCCACTTGATTCAAGCCTTCCATAACCATTAGTGATTTCTTCATAAATCGGTTGACTTGCAATTAATGCATCTCTTTCTGATGCTGTACTGCCAGTATTTTGACTGTTATTTACACCATAGGGATTATCTGGTGCATTTTCATTGGTTGATTGAGTCATGTGACCGCTGTCAGCCATATTGGTTGCTAAGGAGGTGATGAAACTGGTTGTCATGGAAGCTTGACTGGTTTGAGAATCAGCCGCTGTTGAGTTAACTTGTTCAGAATGAATCTGGTTGGAACGTACTGGTTCTAGGTATCCCTGTAAAAGAAATATGATTTGAAAAACACCAGTCTTAAAACTATTAAGAAATGCTTGCAATAGGGAATTTGTCATTATTCCAATGAAATATTTAAAGAGAAAAGAAGACCAAAACTTGGCAAAACAATAAGCACCATTATTCTGACATTTAGACTGATGTAAATAATTATAAACTCACGGTAGTAAGTTTCTTTTTAATAATAATTACAAAGTATACAGAACATGCGGCATTCACCTCACTGCCGGTCATGGACGGGGGTCGAAGTCCGATCACCAGTGAACCCTCCACGACGTGGTCATAGAAGTTCCGCCTCTCGACGGAGGTGGGTGGGGTAGGGGCGTCGGATGTGATGAACTCGTACATGTTCTCCACCGAGCCTCGTGGGGAGAGATCAGACTTCTCGCCCGCAGACGTGGACCCAGATGACGTGGAGCCTCCTGGGAAAAAATTATTTTTTTTTTAAAAATGATATACTGTGAAATCATTTTTTTGATGGACATTTAATTTTGTGTATTTCATGGGTAAGCATGTTATGCCAAATAGTGCATGAGAGCGTTGCCAGCGAAACAAAAAAGATTCAGTCTTCTGATTGGCCCAAATAACATTGTGCATTATGATGTTACCTAATTTCCCACCTTTTGTTGAACTAAACGTCAACTCAGATGGTCTATCAAACGGGTTGTTGATACGTCAATCACTTTAACTCTTCAGCACGAAAATTTCAAAACAACACATAACTTGAAAGGTATAAACCAACCAGAGAGGAAGGAGTTGTCTCCGTCTCCTCCAATGGTGATGGTGTTCCTCCTGTTGACCACCTTGCTGGAGGACATGTCGGTGATCAGCTGAAACAGACATGGTCACTTGAACAGCTTATCTTGTATCTTACATTTAAAAATAAGGTTTTATTTTTATTTTAAAATCCATATTACCATAACTTTTTTATATTTTATGTCAAGTTTTGAATTTAAATATTTGATTCCAAATGTAAATTAGTTGGTTGGTTGGTTGGAGTTAGAAGATTCACATGTTTTATAAATGCAACCCCTTTTGGGATCAGAAAATGTTTACGTGCGAATTAAAACAACTTTAGGCTCAAATAAATAAAATAATTGCAAAATGATTCATTTACTAACCACTGGTCCAGAGATGTCCTTCAAATCGATTTTCTTCAGCTGGTGATCGGCGGCAAAACTCTGTTCTGTGATCGATTTTGTCCTCTTCACCGAAGACTGTGGCTGCTGTTTGTTTTTATTTCTGTTTAACTTTCCCAGAAAGCTTTTCCTGCTGTTTCCCGCAGGCTTTGGCAACTCAATCTTCTCAGAATGGATTGGAATTTCTGAAGAGTGCGGTGTAACCATAGCCTCACTTTCAGTTTGAAGTGATGCAGATGAACTCTGATTGGTCAAAGTTTTAGACTGTATTTCAACAGCAGCTGGGCTGGTTTTCAAATCATCTTTTGAGCTGCTTCTACTTCTTTGACTTTTTGGAGAAGCAGATCGAACATTTTCTTTCTCTTTAACCCTAGAAGCATCTGATGGCAGTGTGTTAAACTTCTGTTGTTGAGCAACATTCGAATGATCCCCAGGCAAAGACTTGGACTTTTCAAGCGAGTCATGCTTCACTGAAGTCGGTGGTGGGGGCGGGGCGGACATCTTTCTTGCATCTGCCGGCAATGTTGCTGCATGCTGTTCTTTGTTTAGTTTTCTCTCCAACTCCTTCGCAAAGGCTAGTGGTTTTGGTTGAGGTTGCTCACTCTCGCTCTGAGTTTGGTTTTGACTAGTTGGTGCATTCTGAACACTTGTTTCTGAGGTCGTAGATGCTAAAGACACGTTCGAGTCAGTAATGTTTGTGTTTGAGGAACGAGTTGCAGCAGGAACTGCAGGGGCAATAAATCTTTTTGGCGATTTTGCTCTTTTTCGGAGTACCTTCGGGTCTGGTGGTCTATCAGGTTTCTTCCCAGGCTCGTCTGGTTTTCTAGCATTGTCCAATGACGTTGTACTTGCAAACTGACTAGTGTTACTATTTATAGAAACAGATGAGTTATTTATAGCACCTGCTGTACTATTTATAGGTCCAAGCTGGGAATTCTTATCAGCATTGTCCACTGAGTTTGCAGTAGTTGAAACTGGCCTCGGTTTCATTGCAACAGGGGGTTTTGGTGGAGGAACTGAGGGTTTTCCATCTGGAATATCCCTATTTCTTGGCCTTGACCTTTGGACGCCACCTTCTGAATTCCCTCTAGCTCTTGGTTTGGGTGCACCAGAGTGATCAGAAACATCTCTTGGTGGATTAAGCGGTAATGGAGGAGCCTCTTTGGTCTTTGGGCTGGTGGCTTTCACTTCATTCTTATCCTTGTCCTCCTTAGTAGGTGTTATTGGTATCGTCATAGTTTTGGAAGGTGTGGGGGAAGCCCCGGAAACACTTGTTGGCGGAATACTGTTCTTCTGACTAGCATTCTTTTCCGACTTTTCCGCTTTCACATTATCTTTGGTCTTTGCATTAATCTCAGGTTTAGGTGACTGTTGTTGACTAGATGTAGAACTCTTCTCTGCCTCCATTCTCTCCACAGGTTTTGGACTTACTGATCTAGCTGGGGTCTCCCTCGGCTTCAGTTTTGGTGAGCCAGTAACCTTAACATCTTTCCCAGTTTCCAGCCTCACATTTGCATCAATATCTGTCCCTTGAGGCTGGGCCTCAGTATAAGGATCAGACATTGTCCCAGGCATCTGTACCAGTGTATCGTTACTTGCTGTAATGTCACTGTCAGAGTCCTTCCTCCCACCAAATATCCTACTAAAGAAACCCCCAATCCCGCCACTAGACTTCTTTGCTTGCTTATCATTCTTATATTTGGACAAATCCACTTCAGAACTATTACTAGAACTGGTACTTCCGATTTCTGACTTCTGAGATCCACTAAGCCCAGCTTTAGACATGGCCATACCTTTTTCTTGAGCTTCTAACGGTGTTGTCCCAATCGTTTTCCCCAAAGGAACCATCTTAAATGTAGGTTCCTTGCTCTGAGCGGCTCTCAACTCAGCCTGCTTTGCTGGGGACTTGGTGTTGTCTTGTGGAGGCTCTGGTGGGTGACTAGGAGGTCGTGGTGCGCGACCTTTTGCCCTCTGCTTTCTCAAATTAGCTGCCATGTGAACGATCTTGGCTTCAATGTCTGCAGACTTCTCTCGAGGAGTTCTCTCCCTCCTCTCACCTTTCTCATCATCCAGGCCATCAAAATTCTTCAAGGAATCTGTCTCACTCGGCGCCCCTGTACTATACTTAGCAAGAACATCATTCAACAGATCCACCAGAGCAAATCCTGCACTACTCGAGTCTAAATCTATCTCCCCTTTAATCTCATCAAGCAAATTCATTTCGGAATCTGTTTCAAAAGCAAATTTATCGTTCCAGGGATCGTCGTAGCTATTTTCCGCCTCTCCTTCCTTGCCTATTGCACCTTTATGTTTCGGGCTAGAATTAAAATCCAACTTAGCAAGTTTATCTGCACCAATGAATTTTAGAACACTTTCATACTTATCGTCAAGGTCACTCAGATTTTCTGAGGACTCTGTCAACGTAGAAAGTCGATTGCTTGTGAACATATTATCAATAGCAGATTTCTCCGATTTCGTCCGTAAAGGAAATGTCCCGAAATTATGAGACTCAGTATCCCCATCCATTTTCAAATCCTCAAACTCTTTACTCATTGGATGTTTTCTATCGGTTGAACTATCACTCCCATCAAAAGCAGTTTCACTATTCCACAATCTATTCCTTAAAGCCTGCAAAGCCCACTCTTTTTCCGTTTCTGTTAGTTCAAATTTTTCATTGGGTTCATTTTCACTTTGACTCACATTGTCCTCATGATCAGAATAGAGGTTATCCAAACCACCATCATCCCCTATAACAGATGGATCTTTTTCAATAAAACTTATTGATTTTCTCTCTTTTTTCAACTTTTTGTTCTCCTTTGGACTACCCTGGTCTTGGCTTTGACTTTCACCGGATTTAAAATCAGACTGGGACAGCTTTTTGTCCAAAATTGATGGTTTTTCGCCAATTTTTGGTTTTAAGCCCAAACCTGGTGATCTTTCTCTAGATGTAGACCGTGACCTTGAATTCAAATTCTTGTTGCTAGGCGACACATTCTCACTTTTATTTACCAAAGAACTAAGTCTTTCCTCAGGGTTAAGAGAAATAGTTGTCTTATTAGCCGTAACAGTCACAGTTGCATCATTATTTGCTCCACTATTTCCAAGTTTTGACTTTTCAACACTTGACCTTTGACTTGTCTTAAGGTCATCCCAATCAATATCCTCATAACTATGTTCAGGGGGTAATTGCACATTTTTCTGATCAGGGTCACTTGTCTGCTTTGACAATCTTTGATCAATGTCATCCAAGCGCTTATTAGGGTCCTTAGAATCCGGCTGACACATTAAATCCCATTGGTCGTCATCATTTTCGTCGCTTTTCAAACCCTCCCCGTGATGTGCTGTCCACGATTTCGTCATCAGCGAATTACGCTTTGCAGGCTTCGGAGAACTCGAACCAGTCTCAATAACGGAAACTGACATCTGCCCGGACAAAACCGACCCCGGTCCCGATCCTGTCCCTCCAGAATCGGAATACTTTGAATCGGACCCCGATTGATCCTTATCGGTATCAGGGTGTTCATTTTTCGGGCGCTGACAGTTCTTGCACAGGTCTTTCTTCCACACGTGCTGAGCGAACTCGTCACACGCGGACATGGTGCCGGGGATGCTGGGAGCTTCAACGCCTACCACCATCTACTGCAGCCTGGAACCAGAGAAATGGAGAATTGATACATCTGTAACCCTGAGCAACGAAGAATTGATTCATCTGTAACCCGCACCAGAGAATCAGAGAATTAATATATCTGTAACCTGCACCAGAGAATCAGAGAATTGATACATCTGTAACATGCACCAGAGAATCAGAGAATTAATACATCTGTAACCTGCACCAGAGAATCAGAGAATTAATATATCTGTAACCTGCACCAGAGAATCAGAGAATTAATACATCTGTAACCTGCACCAGAGAATCAGAGAATTAATACATCTGTAACCTGCACCAGAGAATCAGAGAATTAATACATCTGTAACCTGCACCAGAGAATCAGAGAATTGATACATCTGTAACCCACACCAGAGAATTAATACATCTGTAACCCGCACCAGAGAATTAATACATCTGTATCCTGCACCAGAGAATCAGAGAATTTATACATCTGTAACCCGCACCAGAGAAACAGAGAATTTATACATCTGTAACCCGCACCAGAGAATCAGAGAATTAATATATCTGTAACCTGCACCAGAGAATCAGAGAATTAATACATCTGTAACCTGCACCAGAGAATCAGAGAATTGATACATCTGTAACCTGCACCAGAGAATCAGAGAATTGATACATCTGTAACCCGCACCAGAGAATCAGAGAATACATCTGTAACCTGCACCAGAGAATCAGAGAATTTATACATCTGTAACCCGCACCAGAGAAACAGAGAATTGATACATCTGTAACCCGCACCAGAGAAACAGAGAATTAATAAATCTGTACGTAACACTGACCACTTATATAAGTAAAAATCCTTTTACCCACAAACATTGTCATGTGTCCAATTCCATTTTCTTACATAAATTAAAGTAAGAATTTCACCACAAGGTAGTTGCTAAAAAATACAATGTTTGTGGTTAAATCTATTCACATTCAAATTAATGGACAAGTTTATATTGTTAGCAGCTACTTAGGTAATTTTTTTAATGTTATCTATTGTTAAGATTATAGGGATTAAGGTCATCAATGTATCAAAGCATTACTAGCATTAGTAACTGTCCAAATACTTTTTTTCCAAAAGAAAGTAACACTCAACACTAAACAGCACAATAATCAAGTTGCACAAGACAAATAAAGGAATTGATAGGTCCATAAACTGACCATATATTAACTTGAATATGAATCAATTTAACCACAAATATTGCCATGTGTTCTATTGTTAGTGACTACCTTGTGGTGAAATTCTTATTATGGTCTACATAATGTATTGTTACATGTAAGATAAGCAAGGATTATGGTAATAAATGTATCAAAGCATAATTATCATTTAAACAATTACAGTAACTGTAACCAGAAATATCCAAATACTGGTGTTTTTTTTTAAAGATAACAGCACTCCACACAGGACAGCAAAATAATCAAGTTGAACATGACAAATAAAGGAATAATCACACGGATTTGTGCAATGTCAATATTTAAAGAACAAGTTCTTTTCTTCCTTATCGGATACAAAAAAGGTCAATTGCAATGTTTAGCAAACATGGTAGCATAAATTATTTCCAATCTTATTGCTACTGAGAGTCTGAAGCACGTTTGGAGTTTTAACACTCTGGGCTGGTTTGCGCTGATAATCATTTTGATCTGGTGAACAAGTGCATAATCAAGCTTTCATCAAAGTTGTGTCAAAAAATTCCGGACCAAAACTTTCTAATCTTATAATGGGAATGAGACATTTGTGCACTTTCGGTCATCATCATTTTCATCATCATCATCATCATCATCATCATAAATAAATAAAGGTTAAATAGCCATTGGCTGTTGGTCCTAAATGAATTAAAAACCTGCCCAGTTATTCAACCTTTACTTTTACTTATGCAAAGATACGTTGGAAACATTAACATACGCATTTTATTACACGGTCATGTATTGCGCAACCATTTTTCTCTTGTTCCAGACAGCGATTACACCGATATTGCAGCTTAAATTCTAAATAGAAGCGAGACATAGTATAAGCTTTAAGTTTCCTTCTCAATTCTATGAAACATTTAGTCATCTACATTAGTCACATTGTTACAGTAATTACTTGATACTATATTATTTATGTTTGTGCAACATGTTATCACACTGGTACTGTCTATATGTTGAATAAATATTGGTTAAACTAACCTTTATTTTAAATTCTTATTTCCTTTATTGCATAAAAACAAATGCGCATAAATTGTTCCACATGAAACATTTTAGCATTCACAGTACTTCTTTTCATACAGATTTTAATTGTAAAATAAAACTGGATAAAAATCCTTTTTTTTCTCTTCAAAATAGTTCTTGTTATTAAATATTCAGATAAAATATAAGGTGAAAATATATATATTTTTGACTTTTTTATTTTTTTATTTAAAAATAAATGCTGTAACACTTTTTATCAATGTCATACATAACATACAAAATTAATATAATAGGCAACAAACTGTTTAAATACAGACGGTAAAATAATTACCCTACCCAACGGCTAATTTTTCTCATACACTGTAGCTTCCAACAACTCCACAAAATTAGTATTCTGGTGAGGATAATATAAGTTTGTCTTTCCACAGCTTTTGTTTAAAACACAAATAACAATAGTTAGTATGTACTCTAAATGTTGTGTCTAAGTTGAAAGTACTTTTAAATGCTTTAAATACAACAGGTTCAAAAGATACCTTTCTTCTTATCAGATTGAGAGAATAATCTTAATTTTAATCAGGAAAAGTATTTCAATAGTTTTGCAGTGTCATGAATGTTGTGGTTTAGAGCACTGATTTGACATTTTAACATTTAGACATTTAAATTTCTTCAAGTTGACCAAAAGGATAAATAATAGAACTTGAAGGTGCTTGCCCAATATTTTTATAACTAAAATGGCTTATTAAAACGAGTAATTGTCTGATTATGTCAATTATTGGATGCAAAAGCATAAAGGCCTCAGAAAACTGAATAATCACAAATTAGAGGAGTAGGTTTAAAAAAAACTTATGTCAACAATGTGTATTATGGAAGATTATTTTATTCCAAAATATTGTTTCACTGTGAAGTAAAATATAATCGAGCATGTGCATTAATTGACATTTCAGACATTTCCCCTTGAATAACTGACCAGGAGTAATTGAATTTATTAATTTTCAACGTTAATTTAACAACACATCTTAAGGTATGTTATTTTAAAGAAAAATTTATGTGTCAATTTATCACAGAAAACACTTTAGAAATATTTCAAATAGATCAACCAGAAGCTATAAGCCAAATAAACCATGTGATATCATTCTGATCAATTACCTCCATATCTGTTCCATTACAGTGATAAACTTATTTTCATATCAAATATCAGGTCTCTTTGTCTGACCCATATATAATAAAAGGTCTTTAGGTAGGTTAATCACTTTGGAATTCAAAACATGTTCAGTGTAACCGGCTTTGTCACCTTAAGATAAGAAATACAATCAACAACGACTGCCTTGCTAAAAAATAAATGTACTATTCCACAGAAGTGCATTCTAAAAACATTTACACCTTCACCTTGTTTGAATTGTTATCTAAGTTTAAGAAATACATTAAATGTTGTTTTAAAAGAGGGGGCAGTCATGGGAGAACAATTATTAATAGATCCATACGCCAAACCATTAATTTGAATAACAATATATTTAACCACAAATATTGGCATGTGCCCTATTGTTAGCACCTTGTTTGTGGTGAAATTCTTACTGCAATCTATTGTTAAGAAAAACAGACTATAGGTATTACATGTATAGTCAGCTATGAATCTATGCATTTGAGCATGATTCTCAGCCTTATTTCAATTATCAACATTGTGGTAAAAAAACCAGCAGTTTCCTTTAAACTCTAAGCCTGCTTACAAAATGATCTCTCTAGTGCAAATTACTTCCTTCCCAAGGTCAAAATATGCGAGTAATTAGTGTTTCTGACAGGGGAAAACATAATAAACTGGTTCCTGTATAACTCTTGAGCTGATGGCATTTAACCAATGGTGCCATTATAAAGACCTGACAACCGTTTGCATGGGAGAGTAGAG
>Ga0224511_10004786_pt1 | contig 10378 bp, 2 predicted proteins | sample SF_May12_sed_USG_2_FD_169988 | JGI IMG/M metagenome (GOLD analysis project Ga0224511, IMG submission 169988) | Sediment microbial communities from San Francisco Bay, California, United States - SF_May12_sed_USGS_8_1 | ecosystem: Environmental > Aquatic > Marine > Sediment | place: USA... | reverse complement strand
GTGTTTGAATAGTAAAGCCGTAAGGGGAAGAGGCAAGACAAAATAGCCAAAAGTAGCACAAAATAGTCGTTTTTCATTTTCAAAAACTAGTTATCATATTGTAAAAAATTACGTGAAATATTTTAATGTTACCTCAAAAATATCATTCTTTAGAAATAAAAGGTAACAACAAATTGTAAACGTAAACGTAAACAAAATGTTAAACAAAAATTGGTTTGCCATTTTTGGACAAACTATTAATGTTTCACCTATGAAACGCAAAGATGACCTCCGCTAATGAAGTTAAATACGGCTAAGTGTGAAAGGTGTCTTCTTAGATAGAGATGTCTATGGTGTGAACTTTCTAATACCACTGATGAGCAGCTTCAATAAAACCGAGGCTGCTATAATTGTCGAGCAAGATGCTATTTCTAAGACCCTGTCTTTTTCGGATTAACTTAAACATTATTTCATATTAACTGTGCAAACACCCTGTTTTTTAAGAGACACCTTAATCAATTGGCGCATTATGCAATGTGTCCGTATACTCGTATCAGATATGTAAAACATATTCTTCTTCATAAAACACACACGTTTGGCATAGTTTTAGACAGATCCCATACATTTTAGAGACACATAAATCTGAAACTAATTCAACCCCTACTTTTGCATCGGTCCACACATGCCTTTTATTGCATCTTAAAATAACTGTAAAATACATTATCGTTGATGTAACGCCAAAGTGGGGACATAATCGTTTATCATTTGTTCTCAAAAATATTGAGAAGACGGGCGTTCGTATGTTTACTACGAGATAAGGGTGATGAATGTGTCTACAACAACTGAAATATCACCAACTGAGATCTTAAAGGTTTTTTTTATTAATTAGGCAAAGTTGATACCAGATTGAAATTTCCGTGCCATGCTGCTATCGTATAACGGAATAAAAAGTTGTTACATATTCCAGACAGGTGTAATCAATAACAAACGCATTGTGACGTAAACCCACACAGTAACCTAAAACAGATGTATACCTTATTTCACAGACATTCTAAACGACACCATGTATCTATTTTATTATTCGTGGTCTCAGTTTTGGTAAAGAAATGACATACGGTCTAAATAGGACGTTTCAATTTTGTATCAACGCAATAGGCTGAGAGCAGTAAACATCCCAATGTGTCAAATTCCCATGCAGGTGAATATTTCAAGACAAATAATTATGTGTATAATGACCAATGTTATGTCAAGTATTGTTACATTTTTGCTTATGACTTGCGTTGAGACAATTTGAACGCAAAGGTAAAACAGGAAAATCCGTAAATCGACCAAAATTAATCTCATCTCTTTGCCTTTAGGCCGGCCATTAAAAGAAAAAAAAAATAGAATAACAGCATATTTGTGCAACAAACCTGCAGGGATAAACGATAGCTTTTTTAAAGGAGTAATATCAATTTTGGTATATCAAGAAAAGTATAAACAAAATAAAAAAGCACAAAATAAATCGCTATGTAAGCAACATAATACACATATTTAAAAAGAATCCTAAAACGACACACAACTTTATAAAGATATACAGTTATAACGTTTGTTACTTTTTCATATTATGTTATAACGTAGACGAACCTTACCAGAGATATGTTCATCGATTTCGTAAAGGTTTTTCTGGTTGACGTGAATTGTGCAATGACGTGGCGGTCTGATAAATCTTTCGTGCATCTGGTGAACCAATTTTTCAATTGGGCATATTGGTCTAGGGTCGGGCTGGATATTGCAGGCAAATATATTTTCTTTTGAATTTCTTTCAAACGTATTTTGGCGCATGATATATAAACACCTATATGACATAATAAAATAATCCGCACTATAATCTTCACCATTCCTTTGCAAATATCCCCAATTTATATTGGGAGTAAATCTCCTTTAAGAAATGAAAACATACAAGTATAGACAGCGAGATGTTCCCTCATGCACATCCTCACATGCTAGTTAAGAAAAAATAGAATTTGTTCCATTGTTTTCCTTGTTCGCATAAACAGGGGAGGATCACATTTACGGTTACATGTATTCACGTAGTGGCACGTACTCAAACATAGACTCATTACCGAAAACTATGTTTGAAGTACGTGCAAATGTGTTTATGCAAATAATTGCGTTCTTCTGTCAACTATTGTTTTAATTACATAAGATAAAATCTGTACTAACATTTAAATAACAACACACCTGGTCGATTTGCATAATTAAAACAAATTAAATACTCATTTTAACGTTTTTTGCCTTGTGTAGACCGTAGTTAACCGTTATGTTACCCGCAGCTTAGCCGTAGGAATTATAGTTTGCATGTCACCACGGCTAACTACGGATATGGTACGATTAAGTACAGCAAAGTACGGTCAACTACGACCAAACTACGGTAACTGTACGTCTTATTAGTCGTAGTTGTCCGTAGCCATTTTTGAACAAGTAAAAAAATATTAATCCTTCGACGATTAAATTATTCGTTGGAACCACGGTCATTGCTAGGTTTAAGAACGGTCTGCTACTACGGTTAAACCACACAACGCCTTACTACGGCTAATGTGACCAAGCCTTAAATGTAATATTGTAAATCAACTCCTATTTTCTGCTCTTTTTTTACTCGCTCATTGTTTTCGACACATTCATGTCCACCGGCATTGCAAGCCCTCAGGCGCGTCCTGGTTGCAGAAGATCCGACGTGACCGCACATGGAGCGTGGAGGGTCATATAAAGATGCAGCAGTTGCAGAAAAAACATACCCGTTCAAAGATCGTTCCGGTTATTCCCAGAATTTCCCACCTAGACCAACGTTATATGGTACCCAGCGTTTAAATATTGGTCTCCTGTTGATTTACCATCAAACACTAACAAATATGTGGCATCAATCAGTTATGAAAAGTATAATAAAGAGATCGGTAAAAGTATACTTTTTTGTCTTTTAAACGTACTTTTGTTACACCTTTATTTAGAATCTAAGAAAAGGGAAAGCCCTCAGGCAGCATAGCATAAGGAGTCCATTTAACTGCTGAGGTGGCGAAAATATATCAATTACTGGTTCTTATAGTTGTACCATAGTCATTTGAACGAATACATGTATACGACGCTGGTGTGGATCAATCACAGAACTTGTTCTAAAATATTGAGTGTACGAGTATTTAATGAGCTTCGCTAGTATTTAATGAGTTTCTCAATGGTAAAGCACAATTTAAATTCTTGGTCATATGCAAGCCTAAACAGCCGAGACAACAAATACACAACGCAATAGAATAGAATACTATATTATTCAAAAAGGAATACTCGTGTATTTGTCTGCAAGTTCTCGAGTCAAAATTGTTAAATCGTGATGTCCTAAGTTCATACAATATTAATATAAAAAATCACTGCAATTTAGCCCAGGCAAATATACACGATACAACTTTAAGCATACTTTTAAGGATGCTAGGTATGTGTCTTTATTCCCTTATAATTGGTCACAAATCTTGCAATATGTTAAGTACACTAAATAGATTAACATTGCAAAAGAAAATGCAACGTTTTGTGACAAAACAATGTGTTTTAGACAAAAAAGAAAAAACAAAAAAATCAAACATTAAAACCCTTGCAAAAGCCGGGAATTTAACCCGGGACAACTGAGAGTAACGATTGTAGTCAAGCTTTTTAACTGTTTCGACTCACTCGGTCTAAACATAAATACACAAAGCTGATTTTGCGGGCCACACATTTTCAACAAATTCTATTTTTCTGTTATATTTTTACATCATGGATAACTATATTTGACAGTTTCTCATATTTACAAGAGTAGGTTTCACTGCATAAATATGGTTAAAATGTAAGATGTAAACAATTCTGACCTAAAAGATTACAGGCAAAGCATCTTCAACCCAGTAGTACATAAACTTAATGTTAAAACCTATAATCGTCGTACCAAGTGTTAGATCACCAATGATGTTCTATTTTACACTTCACCCACGTACAACCTTTATAATCATCTTGATATTTTCTATGCAAGTTAAATGTATCTCACACCATTGCATAGAATTTATGTTTCTTTATTATGTACTTTAAAGTAGTGAAAACTATTGAGTCTTCTTTAGCGCGTAAAATGAAATAAATATATTGAAATAACCATAAACCTATGTAATATATAATGCATTTGTACCGGCATTCGACATAAAACATCCTGCCAGCAAACGGCATTCGAAAATGGCCTTGTGCGTGATGCCAAAAGAAAATGAGTTAAGCGGGCGTCGTTAGTTTCGGACCGGTTTTGTAAGTGTCGTCGAATCGTGCTTGTGTTGTTATATATGTAGACAATGAGTGGCCTTTCTGACTTCGAAGTTAGGCCACGGTTATATTATTCCTTGTTCTATTAGTACAAAATAACTAACTGTAAATCGTTGTTTAATTAGTTTTTGTCAGACCTTGTGGTATTTGGATAAAAGTCTAAATCTTGTCTAGTCTGCCATATGTTGGTTGCAATAGAGATTTTGTGGCTGAAAGAATTTACAACGGATGACAAAAACAGTTTCCATTTATAAAAACACATTTTATAATAAGGTTATTGTATTGTTGATATACATGTTGCTTTTATGAACAAAGTGCAATTAAGATTAGACATTACGTTGTGTGATTATGGTTGTGTACCAGCGACGTCAACACAATCATATATATGTTAAACACGCAACCTAAATTATTAGAAAAACTGTTTTCTCGTTAAGACACGATTTTTAAATACAAATACATTTTTCTTACGTCCAGTTTATCGGTATTATGGTCTCCAAAACAAAACAATCTCTACTTCCAATAGCCAATATGTGTTTGGCTAAAGTCTCCAAACACTAACCTTAATTCTGTAAGCATGAATACGATGTATTCAATCGGTTATTCGTTTAAAGCGTTGCAATATTTAAATATCATGCCTGAGCTGTGGTCACAGCTTCAACGTGGCTTAAATAAATGTTGACTTGACAAACCAACCTTCATTTATGAAACGAATATAGGAATATTTTGGTTGCGTAGGAACAATATGTTTCCGCTCTTTGTCGATGTGGTCGACACGTTGACGGAGTAGTCGGTAATGACAACACAAGTACCTGTCTTTGAGAAGAAAACAAAATAAAAACCATTATATTTAACTCAACGTTGATACAAATATGCCTTGATAAAAATAGCGGGTTTTATCCATAACTGGTTGCAGCAAGTGTTGTTACTAATAATAAATGTTACAGCATTTACATCATACGAAACTATCGGATTTCCCTTTTTCAAGTTGAGTAATCATTTATATGTCCTGTTTGCAGTTACACTCATCCATCTGCATCCGCAACGATAAAGAAAACGAAACAGCTTGTTTATGCTAGTTTAAGTTCAAACTTGCATCTTACTTGATCACTTGGTTCTTTTGGTGAATTTTCATTAGGCGATATATAGCAAAGATGTTTCTTCGATGGCTTTTCTGTTGTTTGGTACTGCAGAGGTAACATTTATTTTATTTCATTTCTAATATTGATTTTGAAATAATTATACGCTTGACTTGAAACGGTTCGAGAAACAAAGGAGCATAAAATATGAGAGTTCGGTGTAAACTTAAAATGATATAAACATATTTAACAGATATTGATTTGTTTTTCGACATACGACATAAAGCATTCTACAAGCGAACGGCATTGGAAGAGGCGCGTACGAGTTTATACAAAGTTACAATGAGACCGGGATTCAAGGTCCGTATAAGGACACAGCGCCGTCTGCTTCGCAGCCAAAGGAGACATTGTCCGACTACCTTTGGTCTCAGACATCCGAGTACAGAGATGCCGCATTGAACACGTATTTTGTACAGGGCCTTAAGACGGCGTCGCTGGATCCGGATCGCTTTGGTAAGAATCGTGATAGTAATGATACCGCAATATTCGAAATAGTTGTATTTCGGGGTCTGAGTTTTTTTAATATACATATCGAGTGTGTCTTTTAGTATGTTTTGCTCTTGACACCGTTTTAGTTAAGAGCCATCCACAAAACATTATGACTTGCATTCTGCAACTACATATTATTATGTACTCTACTACTATACATGTACATACGACTTTTTTCGAATTTATGTGTTTTTTTTCTTGAATAAAGTCTTCGCCCATGAAATGGGGAGACATATTGTTTTAGCTGTCGTCCGTCCGTCCGTCCGTCTGTCTGTCTGTCTGTCTGTCTGTCCGTATGTCCGTCACGCTTTCGTGTCCGCTCTATATCTTTTAAACCCCTGGTGGGATTTACAAAACCCCGGCACAAATATCAAGTAGGGTGAGTCGATGTGCAGTGCGTATATTTAATCAAGGTCAGAAAGGACAAAAAAGCGCTTTGTTTAGTACGTATTTTGTCAAACACCTGACACATGATCAAGCTTCACGACATACACGAGAGTTTATTTTAAGCTAATGACATCACTTAATGTTCTGTGCGTTATAAATTATTTCATTCCAAACAAAACAAAAGTGTACAATATATTTATGAAAACTGTTCAATATAATTGTGACGCATCTTTGTTTTTGATCTTCGTTTTTTTTGGAGGGGGATGGATTTAACGTTCCACAGACGTCCATCTTCGTATATAATAATTAGTTAAACATATATTTTTCAGGTGCGTATATGGTCCAAGACTCAGTGTTTTGTTTTCAGGCAACAGAAAGTTTGAAAATAGCCATGGATAAAGAGCAAGACCCTGACCTTAAACAATTTCTGGCAGAGAAACTTGCTTCGTATACAAAGTATGCACGTGCTATAATTTTTCTACCCTTTACAAAATTGCTATAAATATGGTTTGTTATCTTAGTTTGTCTCTAATGCATTTACAAAATCAACAACTAAGTTTTTTTATTACAATAAATAGGATGAGTATAATACTTTTCAGATACACAACATGACGTTATATATATATATATAAGTGTGGCTTAAACGTGTTCTTATTTGTTATGAAACTGTACCAGGTACACTGAAGCGTTGTTCAAGCAGTGGCACATTGCCGATGCCTCTGGAATAGAGTTGGGAGCCGCTTGTGAGAACTATGTAAACCACGAGCGTAATGTGGCCACAGCTATGGACCCCATCTACCTTGTCGTGGCCATGATCCCGTGCGCCAAACTGTGGCCGTGGCTAGGACAGCAGCTTGGGGCTGACACGGTATATGTGTTATAAGATCTTGAATATAGGTATGCTTATAAGTGGTATACACATGTTTGTAAAGGACATATATTGGCAGTAAAACTCTTTGTTATGTCGCTAAATTTTCAATAAAATGTTAGTACCGGAACATTTATTAAAGAAGCTGTCATTTAGACATGTGTATTATGATTAAAGAATATATTTTAAGACCTTCAATTATTTACTCCAGGGCGACTTTGGGGTTTACACAAAATGGGTAAGAGAGAACTTCAACCCGGACCCTTCCGGTGCGATGGAATACGAGGCGTGGATTAATGCGGCCGACCAACAAGGACACATAGTCCGCGAGATGGCGCTTCAGGTTTATACAGCGAGTATGGCCAGCGAGGCGGCCTTCTTTGGATCGGTCTAGTTTCCTTCTGAAAGCTGAAGAAAAATTCTTTCGCAATGCGTATTAGCTCATTTCTAGACAACATGAAAGGCTAGTTGGGCAGCATGAAGTATACTATGTTTTTGTGTGTACATGAAACTGTAAGTAACTACGAACATTAGGTGTTTTTCCCTCTTTACTAAAGTTAATAAGTTTCCCAAAATGGCATTTTACTTTGCTTACAATAGATCTGACAAACACATTGAAAATATTTATGTTAAAAACTTTATTTGAACTTTTGTAATTGTTACAATTTGCCGATGTAATGATTTTTGGTAGCCAGACATTTATGATTTATTGTGGTGTGTTTTGCTGACAGAAACATTCCTAGCATATTAATTAACTAATTTTATAATTGCTGATGACATATGCAACCACAAAAAGTGATAATAATTGGTCATGTTAAATCGTCAATCCCTGTACATTAAAGACTTGCTTATGTATAGCATTTAATATTTTATAAACATGTATTAAAAGCTGCACAATTTCTGTTCTTATTAAAAACTTATACAATACAATGTGCAATAAATAACCACCGAATAAAGCACAAGTGGGTAGATATTACAAATATTGCTTAAAACAGAGAGTGCAGTCACAGCATTACAGCTACGCCCTTTTTGTTTTCAATGTCATATTATAAAAGAAAGCTCAACCAGACGGAATGTGACACTTGACAACCGTTGTCATGGCGTAGGTGTTCATGACAAGGAACATGTCTAGTGTTCTGTTATAATAGATACTTGACAAGGCGCTAAGGCTGATTCAGTTGTCTTTTAGAGTTGGCCTTTGTGAGGAAGCTGTCTGTCAAAGGTTATTAATTGTTATTTCCGGAACGCTGGTTAAATGGAGTGACCGCCATGACATGACCTGTTAAAAACTGCGTAAGATAAAAGCAAACAGATCAACCAATTGATAAAAGTATGTGATTCTATGTTCATCTCAATCATGAAAGTCAGCCGTATAGAACACAGAACTCGTAAATGGTTAATTTTGATAATCTACTATTTTACCCCTTAAAAATATATCAACATTTGATACAACTTTAAATACATACTCTCTTGATGGCCTTCTACCACACTTACAATGTTCACTGATGTTTATGACTGGTTTACTAACGAGAGCACAAGATAAAAAGAGATTTAGAAAATATAAATTATGACACACCATCAGAATATTATTATCACAGTTAGTTGTATAAAATCACGTTAACAACCTACGGTGAAATTTACAACTTATTGCTTTTGTTTTCATACACATCATTCTTTGTGTGCAAAACTAGTCATACAAGAAAGGTTATGGCACCCCAAACTTGAGATGTCTGTCACACCAAATAAAAATGAAACCTTGGAGTTTATATTTCTTAACAAAAATGATATCCAATTCGTTTAATGTCATTAGGACTTTCTGATTGATAGAAAGTGTACACTAAGACACTGAATGGTTAAACAGTGAATTGACAGTCAAACGCGAGTCTAAACAGTTGCGCAGGAAAAAAAACTACAGTGTTGTGTTTTTAAAACGTTGACATCGTTTAAGAAAGACACGAGTAAAACGTTTTTAATATTGATATCTTTGTGTTTGTATTGAATGACAAGATACAAGACAAGACAAAACGAGAGAGCCCATACAACCAAAAAATAATACGTACATGTATATACCTGTAATTAGGTGAACAATAACATAATTTCATAATGTATATAGTCAATATGTCTTTAAATACAACGTGGTATAAATTATGATTATAAATGTGCCTTAAAGTCTTTAATAACGTAGTCACTCTATAGCAATTTACAAACAACAATGTAAGAGCTAGTATACAAGATATTGACAACACGAAGTTGCAATTAGAATGCAAGATACATACGTAATTAATCATATACACACAAAATCTTATAAGCCGCAATGAAGCTAACGAAGTAACTAGTTGACATTCAAGCCAGCTTTACTGCCATTAAAGTTAAGTAAATTGTGCATATATTATTACATACTTATGTATTAATTTAATTCCAACATGATACCTACACGAAAATGAAAATGTATGAACCAATAAGAAAAAATTAATAACAAATAAAGTGTACCCTGAAATCATATGACCTATAAGGCAACACACATTAATGAATCACAGGCTTATATTTAATGCTTATTTTATTTGCAGGTCGTGAGGCATGTACGTATATAAAGTAAAGTGTTTATGTACTGTTTATTACCTTTGCATTGATTATGTTCCTAAAACTCCACATGTTTCACGTGAGCTAAAACGGATCAAATGGCAAACGTTATTAAATACTTTTTGCTGGGGAAAATAAGGAAATACGCGGTCTAAGGAATATTGTAGTATTATGTGTGTAAACAATATACAATTATTTACTTATGAGCTGGGAAATATGCTGTGATATTGACCTAAAAAATCGTTATTGACCGAGGCGATAGCCGAGGTCAATAACGATTTTTGCGGTCAATATCAACAGCATATTTCCCAGCTGATAAGTAAATAACTGTTTTATTACATGAACTATAAATAGTTTTTATTTTAACTTATTTAGAATATAATACAAAACTAACTAACAACTTACCTGCAGAGATGGCACATTCTTTTCTCATTTTTTATGATTACTCAGTTTGCTGAGTCAGTTCAATTCCAGTCGAAAATTGATTGAACTCTTCGAATTTTTATTTAGTTCGAAGAAAAACAAATCAAAATATATTGGGTAGATTTCTACTTCAACTTCAAGTTCAAATGAAAACAAGTTTGGAAGTCATGAACATGAATGCCACTTACTTTGTTAGATCACAGCACATTGTTGA
>Ga0224511_10004785_pt1 | contig 10379 bp, 6 predicted proteins | sample SF_May12_sed_USG_2_FD_169988 | JGI IMG/M metagenome (GOLD analysis project Ga0224511, IMG submission 169988) | Sediment microbial communities from San Francisco Bay, California, United States - SF_May12_sed_USGS_8_1 | ecosystem: Environmental > Aquatic > Marine > Sediment | place: USA... | reverse complement strand
ATTTTGATTTTCCTGAAAGCGAATAATTTACTCAATATTCAAAAATAATGAAAACCTCGAAAATGAGTAACTGTAAGTTAGTAACCCAACTGGTCAACATACTTACACAGTCAATCACAACAGTGACAAGTTCTATGCATTGTTGGTTGGGTAGTCAGGTAACTGGTACCATGGTGTACCTTATTTCATGATATGGATTATTTCTTGTTGCTCAGTCATTATTATTATTATACTTGGTGTTCTGAGCACACATCAATCAAGCAAATATGCCGAGGCAAGTCGTTACTGAGATAATCACACAATGGAAAAGGTGCCACCAAACCCATTGTCACCATAATTGGAAATTCAAAACCCTATCAGGCAAGCTTCCTGGTTATTATGCTTGCTTCCATATACTGAAAGTGAAACGTTGCCATTCGGTCGGTCGGTTAGTGGAAACACCGCAACACCGTGGGCCCTTGTGGATTATATTTATTGTCTCTGACAACATTGTCACTATAGTGCAATCTCTAGCTTACAGCCCGGACAAATCATGAGATAAATAAACAATTAAACGTACTTTCAGGCGGATGTCACATGGACGGATGACTTACCAGTAGATAAGGAGTTCTCTGGAGTAGGTTTCACCACTAATCAGCTGTATAAAGAGGACGGGTATAAACATGAGGATCATGTTTTTGAAGATAAATGTTTTAGATTTAAGTGAGTAGATCGCAAATATGTTACCGTTTGAAGGAAGTCAAAATACAACTATTTCCATCTTGATATAAGACGGTTTCTGCTTTATACCAATCACCTGGCCTGTGGCTTGGTACACCATGCAATGCTTTTGGGAAACCCAGATACGGATTGGATGTAGGCTCCCTTGTTGCTGGCATCACTGAATGTATCAATTTAATTGATGAACTATAAACTCGAGCATGCAACCTTTTGTTGCAATATAGTTTCCTTCATAAAACTAGGTGGTACACAGTCACATTGTAACTTTTGTTCATTTGTGAACTTGAGTGCCCCATATCTAGGAAAAATCAGAATATCATGAACGAGTTCAGAAGCTCCACAGGATTATAATGGTTGAAATCTGTATGGCTTATACTATGGCCTAGAGTAGTGCATGATTTGTTACAGGGAACTCCGCACGGCTTCATGAAAATTAGGTGAAGTTGCCGAAAGTTTGCCCGGGTATTTTGCACCAGCGGCCTACTCAAGTTTGAAGACAAATATGGTGTTACTCTTACCTTTCCTTCTGTATTTCTAGATATTCTGATACTTGCTATTTGTATGGTGTGTTTGATGGCCATTTTGGAACCCGCGCCTCTGAATTTGTCTCCCAGCGTCTCCCCGCTGAGATTCTTCTCGGACAGGTTGATAATGTTAGTTGTGACGAGGATATCAAAGGAATTCTTTTACAGGTAATTGGCCAACCAGGTCACCGCGGCCTTCTATAGATGAATCATTAGTCTGTTTTCAACCTCAGGCTTCTGGGGTTGTAAGACCCCACTAGTGTGGTGATCTGACATATCCTCAGGGCTTGCCCCACGGCTTCTAAAGCTTCCCTGATGTTGTTGCTCTTGAACCTTCCTCTTCTTATTTTCTGGGTAGTTTAATTTTCACACGCAGTCTTCTCCCCCCTCTCAATGTGGTGCAATCAGACTAAACAAGCTTGGCTGTATTTTGAGCCAGCGGTCACATTCTGTTCTTGTATGGATTCATCCCTGTTCTTAACCTTCAATGGCTTGCCATCTATTCATTGTCATAGCCACTGTCTCACGCTTGGCCTCGTGTTTTCCAGTGAGAGGTGGCCTTCCATTCCTTGAGTCATGGTCGGCTGTACAACTGTCTTCAGGATCTTTCCTTTTACTCTCATAGGTACTTTATTGTCACACTATGGGCCATGCATTTTTGTTTCTTGTATGACAAATTCACCGTGGTAGTGAAACTGCGCGAGTTTTCAACAGCTACAGCTTAGCAAGAAGCACCACAAGTGGGTCAATATCAGTGCTCCACCTCAAAGTGATGGTTGTTTTCGTTTTGAGCTAGAATTAAAGTGAGGAGCTCACACTCACGGCAGGAGGCCTCCATGACCGTGGTTCGAACCCAGATTCTCACAGTTGCAAGCTCTGCCCTCTACCACTGAGCTATGTCAGTGTTTCTAAGACAGTCATATAGGTGTTTGCCATATATATTGAAGGCATATGAGACGGTGGAGAAAGCCTATTTTGATTCCGTTAGTGAACTCATAGCTGAGAGGACAACCCTACAGAATGAATTACTACACACAGTGAGTTAGTTCATCACAGCACATGATAAACAGAATGCATAAAGTTCTCGTGTTTGCCAAAATGCTCACCGTTCAGTTTTCAAAACCGAAGGCAGTTAGGTTTCAAGCTTACGATGTAGGTTTTTATGGCTTTAAGTAGGCATTTTATACACTGTCTTGCGGTGAAAAAGACAACCATGAACGCAAATGATAAATTTAGAGATAAACTTCGTGTCGCTGAGTCCATATTTATAATGACATCCGTCTATCTCAGGAGATATTGGTGCAGCTTTAGTAAATCTACGAGGCCTGGGAAGAAGGGCTGGCATAAGAGCAGTTGAATTGCCCAACTGAAATCCCCCCCTACCAGGGTTCTCCATGATTATGTGTGAAATATTGCGCTACAAGACTGAGCAAGTAGTCCAGTCATGTTTCAGGTCGGGGGAGTGGCGTGCTCAGCGAACCTAAGCCATGTTTTACTCATCACCAGCTCAACTCCCAATACTCTTTCATGAGAAGCGAGAAATGGAAATTTAAACTACCAGGAAGTCAGCCTGAGTGACCATCATACAGCAGCACCTTTTTATGATTTTGATATTTTAGCTGAAACCAGAATCCACTGAGAGACTGAGAATGGTGGATAACCTGCTGGAGAGTGGAACGTCAGCTCTCGTTGCTCTCATCATAAATGACAAGATGTACCTTGGTAACGTTGGTCAGTAGAGAACCTGGCTGTTGAGCCTGCTATCCTCTCAATGTTTTCTCTACTTTAACTATTCTGTGCGCAATCATTGTTTAGCACGGTTGTAGTTGCTTGCGTTGGACATGCTGACATGGCTGGTACTGCATATCATTTATCCCTGCGCCGAGTTGCATGACGGTTTCATTGGCACTCTGGTGGAAATTTAAGTTGAATACCCTTCCTATAGCCGTTATTTGTACTCCAGGACTGTACACATGGTGGGAATCCCAACCATTAAGCTAACTACGGGGCCTAGGTTTGATTACGTACTACTAGTCTTGTAAGTTCCTAACACACCTTGAAATCTTGACAGCTTGTCCTCTGAGAATACAATCCCATATTTAATCTTCTATATGGCTTGGGTTCCGGTTTCTTTAATTGAGAAGCTGGTGTGTTATGTTTTTCTCTGAGGAGACTAGTTAAGAAATTTGGGGTGAAGCGGTAGGTAGTAACCTGGGCCTAGGACCAGGGGTCTCCGGTTTACCTACCATTATGGATGCCACTTGGTTGTTTCACCTTCGTTGAAACAGTCCATAGCCTCCTTTTATTATCCTTCGCTTTGGAATGCTACCCATCTATGAGATGATTTTATCGTAGCATAATTTTGGGATATAGAGACTGATGGTGGTTTGGGTTGTAGGTAACAGCAGAGCGTTGCTATGTAGCACACATGATGGTCGTCTGAGTGTGGAGAAGCTAAATGTAGACCATACACTTGAGAATGACAATGAGGTAGAGAGACTGATCGGCCTTGGTGTACCTAGAGAACATATCTGCAAGCGAAGTAAATTCAGTCAGCAGCTTTATACTCGATGTATTGGAGACTACAGTGTCAAGGGAGGTTATAAAGATAATGAGCTTATCAGGTCTGTGTAGCCTTTTGTTCTCGCTCTGTCTCTCGTGGTCCTATGGTCTTATCTCACTTATCCGAGTAAAATTAATTGCCAAAGCAAGATCTCTTCACACTGGTATCGCTTGGTTTTTGGATAATTTTCAGGCTGTAAATTCAAGAGACGAAAGAAAATTTTCCACATGTCATACTAGGCTAAACACTTGTGTTCGTAAAATCAGTCTTATGTTGTAAATAATGCAACCATCTCCCGTGTTTCACAGCATGGCTACATCGGAACCTGTCACGGCAATCCCAGAGGTCAGTGATGCTATTCTACTCGACGAATCAGTGAACTTTGTCCTCCTAATGACTGATGGAGTGTACAGAAGCCTCACCGATGCCACCAGTACAGAGCATGTGAATGCGGATATCGCCTCGTTTGTAGCCAGCGAGTTCCCGCGCCAGTCGACTCTGCATGGCGTGGCCCAGGCAGTTCTGGATAAGATAACGAGAATTCACCATGACGCTTATGATTTGGCAGAACATGATGAAGTGATGAGACACAAGTGTCGCGTCAGGGATGATATGACGCTGCTAATAAGGAATGTCAACAGCAGACTGAAATCTACCTCACCTGCTAAGGGCATGCACACAAGTACATCTAAAACACTAGTAGCATCGCCATCAACTGAGTCTGATATGCTTAATATTAATCCTTTCTTTCCACCGGCTGGGCCAACACCATTAACTATGGATACCCTGGAGACTTTAGACAGCGAGTTACTGATTGACAACATAAAGTCTTTGACTATCAGTCAGCCACAGAGAGACGCTGATAACAAGATACCAGCACACGTTAAGTGGGATACATTTAATGCTGCCCTCGCTGCCATGTCAGAGAAAGAGAGAGAAGCATTTGAGAAGGAACTTGTACCCAAAATGGATTGCGAAACCATACCTGAGCATCCTGATCACTAAGGCTGGGTTTACACGAGCGGTGAAATTTGTTGTGATTTCCCGGTATACCAGCGGTGGAAAGCGGCTGCTGCATGAGCGGTGACCCGTGACAGCATAGATTTGAATTTGCGCAACTGGGTTTGCCCTTGGCCTAGACATTGGAATCAGAAGTCTAAGACCTGCGCTAGAGTGGGTCACCTGCTCATCTCTGTAAGAAATGACCCTAGCAGGTAATAATGTTATAAGGTATGTTTTTTATTGATTGTGCGGTGAGAAGCTGAATGTACTAATGCCGCTGGTCTGATTTCTATACTTTGCTTCTAGTCATTCAGGCGGACATCTCATGGAGAGATTTCCAATATCCACCGCGCCAGTATATAAGGCCATAGCCGCAATTTAAAATTGATACATTAAAAAATGGTTGCGCAGGTAATCCAGTGAATATGATTGAAAATAAATTGACAAAGCAGAGGAATTGATATAAAACACTGCCAGGCAAATTCAGAGCGAATTACAATACCTATTAGATAGCACAAATTCACAAGAGTTATGCTACAGTCTTTTCAACTGCTTTTTCTTGTCATTCTTCCTTTTAGCTGTAACTTTTTTGTCTAGCGCCGCCTTTTTTACTTGGGTGGGATCATCTGAGTCAGGGTCTTTCTTTGTTCTAAAACATGGAAACAACTAGTGCAAGGAGAGGAAACTTCCCTCAAACAAATGATTGCCTACGTTCATGTTGCCTATGCAGTTCGGGGGTTAAGTTGGTTCTGAGATGTAGTAATCTTGGGTTACCCCGTTTTGGGGCGAGCATAGCTTTCTTGGGATTTGCGTACAACCGTCATATCAGTTTTTGTTATTTCGAAACAAGTCCCTGCGTTCGGAGCTAAGCACATCGGATGACGATACGTACAGGCAAAATGAATACTAACTTGGTGGCCTTGGCGTGGATTTCAGTGTGAAGCTTTGCTCGACTGAAGAAATCATCATAATGTTCCAACAGCAATCTCCCCGCCTCCTCATTCAGGGCTGACTCAGGGTTTGGGTTTATCAGTAGACATTTGATAACCTACAACATTAGGATTCAATCCCGTGAAGATACAACTCCACCATTCACCACCTAACATCACAGGTCACCGTATATTATGCACGGATACAAGAACACCCGAGGTGACTGCTATTCTCCATTGGTTAGATATACTACAGTGGAGGTAGCTTAGTCAACAGCTTACTAGGCTTTGATCCAATGGCTTCCGGTAGAGGGGGAGCACGAGAAGCGGGGGGAGATGACTGGTAGAAGGGACACTGCCACTTACTAGAAGTACATGTTTGATGCCGAGATCTGAACTCCAATCTTTCTTCAGTGTATTGACACATATTTCTCCATTACTCGCCACATTAGGATGGAAAATCTTGGTAACAAAGAATCCCTTGGGAGGTTCCGCTGGGAACGCCTTACCCAAAACTAGCTTCATGTGAAAGGCGCCACCTGCGTATGGAGTTCCACCTACATAAAGATATGTACAGGAGTGTTTTATTGAGGTTGTTCAACGACTCTCCGATTCGATCTCAAACTGTGTCGCTACTGAAAGAACCTGAATTTTTCAGAACAATCACAATCCGGTGAAGACCAATACAACTGTATTTTGATACACTCCATTCCAACAGAATAAATACGGGCCTATCTGCATGGTGACTGCTTACCAGGCCCGTCTATAATGGCTTGTATGTCTGTAACATCGAGTTCATTTGTGATGAGATGAATTCCCTCCGGTGGGTCCGAGTACAACTCCGCTATCTCCTTACTCACCGACTTAATTACCTGAGGAGAAAAGTTCTCCATATTCCCCTATAAAGAATAGAGACCGGTCAACAGTAGTTACAGATAATATAAGATCATTGTCTTTTAAATGGATGCCTTCGCTAAGCCAACTGATGGTCCATGGCGTACTTCATACAGTAGGTGATGATCGCTATGGGTGGACGGAACCTGACAAGGGTAAAAGTGAAACAATCGGCGTCTGAATTGGTAATGCAACCAGGGTGCCCAGTGTGCCAAGAAAAGAGCGAATTGTGCAGGCAAAGTTGTGTAGCAGAAGTTTGTCTTGCCAATGTGAGGTACTCACCGTTGACATGATTTGAAGACTCTTGTGTTCGTTCTTATTATTTTTAGTGGCCGCTAGAAACAAGACAAAAAATTAGTAAATGCCACTGGGGTACTTCAAAAGCTAACCCGGTGCATTCAAACTTGAGAATTTCCCCCATCTTTTTTCTTAACAACAATTTAATTTAAGAGAAATCAGATCAAATAACAGATTTTCCGAGCCTAGGGATCCCAAATTGTAGAAAGTATCACAATGATAACCAACCGCTCTCACAGATTTTAACTTAAAATACGGTGAGTGTGAGAATCAAACTCATACACATGCACGGTCATATTCGACAGTAAATAATCTCCATAATGTGATTCGATGATCGTCCTACTAGAACTAGTAGTCAGGCGCTAGCTAGTACAATGCTACTGTGGTGCAAGAACTATGATACTAATAGTATATTATAGCTGTGACATGACTGTACTACACACTACAGGGCTACTGATGCCGCTACTTCTGCTAGTACTAGCACCGATTTATTCATTCTACTCAGTTACTCACTTATTGGGAGTAGTAGTTCCACTGGTGAGTTACAATTACCAATAAACTAATTAACTTCACACAGTCAGAGTGGTGAATTATTTAACTAAGAGTAAGAGTAATTAAGATTACTCGCCAACCAATTCACTAGACTAGTCCAGGTCAGTTAATATTAAACTAACTGACACAGCTATTACTCACTAGTTAGTGCTACCATTACTACTACTATAAAGTAACCTACTAGTTAATTACATTTACTACTAGACTAGTAGTAGTTGTTGTACTAATAGTAAAACAACTACTGGTATTAGTATTACTAATACTAGTAACTAACCAACCACCAAGTGACCAAAGCAGATCGGTTACCTTAACTTAAGAGTTCAGTTGGTTTACTAACTTAGTTAGTAACTAGGTAAGTAAGGTTAGTTATGTTAATTATACTAGTTACTAAGTTAGTAGCACTAGTACTAACTACTTAACTACTAAACTAGTACTACTACTAGTAGTAGTAGTGATAAGCAGAACATCACTTATTCACTAAGCCTAACTACTAATAACTAACTAAGACTAAGACTAGAGTAAGTGATTTGGAAGTGAGTTAGCTACACAACACAGACTTGTAACACTAAGTAACAGTTGGCAGTTGGGTAACTAAAAAAGTTACAAATTTATCTATTTATTTTATTATTATCATTATCATAAAGATAATAATAAAATGAATTGATAAATTTTTAACTTTGTTAGTTAGTACTTAGTAAGTTACCCAACTGGCAACTGTTAGTGTTACAAGTCTGTGTTGTGTACAATAATTTACTAAGAATACTACTAAACTAAAACTAATTGCAGTTTGTAAATCATAATGATTATGATTTACAAAATGCAATAATTGCAATTAGTTTTAGTTTAGTACTGTATTACTATTACTAATAGTATTAGTTAGTAGTATTAAAATTTATTAGTAAATTATTGTACAACTTACAAGTTGGGTTACTTAGAGTTAGAAGTTAGTAGCTTAGTTAGTTACTGGTTAGTACTCAACTTACAGTTACAGCTTACTAGTCAGTGACTGCTTACAAGTTACGTCGAATACAGCTTACAACTACAACCGTACAACGGCACACCTACAACTTACAACTACAAGTCACACTCTGACTCACTCACTGACTAGTAGTAGTAGTATTGATTAAATCGTGTTTCACTGTTATAACTTGTTCTTCCCGATAGATTCTTCCAGTTCACAGTCTATGACACACTCAGTCACTGATTCGAACTTAGCTCCGGACTATTATATGCTACTGTGCGAGTTTATTGACAGTCGAATAAACTTTTCGGGCTCACTGCTCAGCCAATTCAGGATTCCAATTATTTCCAATGACGATGGAGGGAGTTAAAGCCTCTTTAAAGGGCTCTAGTTGAAATCAGCGCGCGAAGGGTGACCTATGACGTCATTCGTTCTAGACACTTCTAGGGGTTTCCCCAATGTTCTCCAATGAGCTAGTAGCTTCAAGCCTTCGTCATTGGCGCTATATAAGGCAAACGCTCATCATTATAGGTAAATAGAGTTTACTTATCGTACGCGTAGCCTGGTAGTGGATACAAGCTTTCGAGTTTCAAGGCAGTTAGTAGACCATATTTTTTAAAAATATTGAATAGATCTCAACTCAACCTAGTGACAGACAACAACTCGGTCAAAGGTTTTTCCCAGCACAGACGTCCATAATTCACATTCTGGCAAGAAGAAGGCTATGCGCGTATACCCAGGAGGAGGAATGCCATTTGGAATGTACCACAACTCACCCATGTGGGATCCATGGGGAACTCGCCAACAAGGATTCAGGAGAGCGGCCTCGCCCTTTCAGCAAAACTTTGACAACTTTTTTGGCGGCTTTCCCTCTCATTTTGTGAAGCGGCAGCCATGCGGATATCAACCGGAGGAGTTTGAGAGTCAGCCACGGAGACAGGATCAACAGACGTACCAACAACAAGAGGATGATAACGATGCAGCGTATCATCCGCAGTTCCTGTCCCAGCCACGGGATCCAAGAAGGAGATTCGCATCACAGCCGCCTCGATCCCGTATAGGTGAAGAGGAGGAGATGACGATACCTCGCTCCACACAAAACAGACTCTTCCGTCAGCCACAAGATCCTTCGGATGAGGGGCGGCGTCGGCCCCGAATCAGGGTGATATCAGGACAAAAACCCCCACAGGCTGGCAGAAATGAGGAGGTACCTATTATCACTGTTAGCCGTTCAGATCCAATACCACTGGACAGTGTGGAAATACCAGTGATCAATCCGATGGCGCCAGATAATCACTCTGAACCGGTGAGTCGGTCTGAGCCGGTGAATCCACCTGAGCCAGTGTCTAAAGAAGAGATCTCAGTGGAAAGACAACCTGACATGTCTAGTAAATCTGAAAAAACTAGTGAATCGGCCGCTGAAGACACGAGTGAACAAACTGCTGAAGATATAACTGAGCAAGCTACTGAAGAGTGTGTGGATACAGAGACGAGCACAGCTGAGGATGAGCAGGCCATTGCTAAGGCTTACAGTCAGATAGCTGCAGTCAGGGCGGAGGTAGATGATTACTGCCGACAAATATCAAACTTTGGTGACACTAAACAGTCCAAGTTATATCGATTCTTAGAGGAAATGCTAGAAAGATGTCTACTCAAACTGGATGACATAAATACTAACGGCAATCCGGATGTGAGGGCCTCGCGAAAACAAACTGTTCTTTATATTGACAAATGCCTGGCTGAACTAGACAGTAGGGTTGTGCCTAAATAACTGTGATATGTTTTTGCTCTTTTAATGGGATACTACACCATTCATAGCCTATGTTGTAATTTCATTATAATTGCCTATTTATAGTACTAGCTGTTGCCTGTGCAGTTAGCATTAATAAAACTGGCATGAATCTATAAAGGAAATGTTGCAAGGAATGTGTGCTAAT